>JAEEGI010022774.1_pt1 | contig 12351 bp, 12 predicted proteins | sample 8958751 | NCBI WGS metagenome assembly JAEEGI01 (sample SAMN16246545, study PRJNA631951) | gut metagenome | biome: gut microbiome; feature: rumen; material: KS-attached | host: Bos | place: Iran: Karaj | collected 2018-10 | reverse complement strand
GCTAACAGATTTACAATATAATATCATCCGTAGCCACTCCACTGGAGCAGGAGAGCCCTTGGATGATATCTATGTGAAGTCAGCCATGATAGCCCGCCTTGGCACGGTGTTGCAATGCCGTTCGGGCGTGCATACCGATGTGGTGAAATTGTTGGTTGAGTTCATCAATCGTGAGATATATCCTTTCATTCCTATGCATGGCAGCGTGGGCGCCAGCGGCGACTTGGTGCAGTTGGCTCATATTGCGTTATGCCTTATCGGTGAAGGCGAAGTCCACTATAAAGGTCAATGGAGACCGACTACAGAGGTGATGAAAGAAAACGGCCTTGAACCGCTCAAGATGCACATCCGTGAAGGTCTTTCCATCACCAATGGCACTTCTGTGATGACGGGCATCAGCGTGGTTAACCAATTCCATGCCGAGACGCTACTCGACTGGGCTACTTTGGCCGCTGTCTGGATGAATGAAATCGCTTCTTCGTTCGACGATTACATGTCGGAAGGCGAAAATAACTGTCGCCGTCACGAAGGTCAGCAAGAAATCGCTCGCCGTTTGCGCGAATTGTCGAATGGCTCGCAATGCCTCAAGAAACGCGCCCATGAGCTTTACGACTATGGTCATTCCGATGTGAAGGTCTTTGAGCATAAGGTGCAGGCCTACTATTCGTTGCGCTGCACGCCGCAGATCCTCGGTCCCATCTACGACACTTTGATGTACACCCGCCAAATCCTTGAAGATGAACTCAACTCGGCTTGCGACAACCCCATTGTCGACCCCGAAACAGAGTATGTCTATCATGGCGGCAACTTCCACGGCGACTATATCTCGTTGGAAGAAGACAAAGTGAAAATCGCTTTGGTGCGTCTCTGCATGACGGCCGAGCGTCAGCTGAACTATCTCTTCCATGACCGCATCAACGGCATCCTTCCGCCTTTCCTCAACCTTGGAACATTGGGATTGAACTACGGTATGCAGGCCTGCCAGTTCACGGCTACTTCGACGACTGCCGAATGCCAAACGCTGGCCATGCCCAACTATGTGCACAGCATCCCGAACAACAACGACAACCAAGACATTGTCAGTATGGGTACCAACTCGGCCCTGCTTTGCAAGCAAGTGGTGGAGAACTGCTTCCAGGTGATGGCTATCCAATACATTGCCTTGGCTCAAGCCACCGACTGCTTGAAGATTGCAGACAAACTGGCACCGACTTCAAGGAAAGTTTACGACAAAGTGAGGGAGATCATTCCACTTTTCATCGAAGACACACCTTTCTACAAGGAAATTGCCGCTGTTGAGAATTATATGAAAACCAATCCTTTGAAATTGAAATAATGAAATACGCGCTCATTACAGGTGCCTCACGAGGTTTGGGAAAAGCCATCGCCTTGCGTTTGGCCAAAGATGGTTTTACAGTCATCATCAACTATCAGTCGAATAAAGAGGCTGCTGAAGACACACTGAAACAGGTGCAAGAAGCTGGCGGTACAGGTGAATTGTTGCCCTTCAATGTTGCCGACCCCCAAGCCATTGAAACGGCTTTGGAGTTATGGGCAGCAAGCCACCCTGATGATTACATCTCCGTGTTGGTCAACAACGCAGGCATTCATGAGGACAACCTGATGATTTTCATGCAGGAGGAGCAATGGAATCGGGTGTTGGACACCACTTTGAACGGTTTCTTCTATATCACTCGTCGTGTGTTGAAAAACATGTTGACCCGCCGCAATGGTCGTATCATCAATATGGCTTCGCTGTCGGGACTGAAAGGCCAGCCTGGACAAACCAACTATTCCGCCGCAAAGGCAGCCCTCATTGGTGCTACCAAAGCCTTGGCGCAGGAAGTGGCTGCCCGTAAGGTAACCGTCAACGCCATCGCTCCTGGCTTCATTGCCACCGACATGACCAAAGAGCTTGAAAACGATGAATTGAAGAAACTTATCCCTTTGGGTCGTTTCGGTAAACCTGAGGAAGTGGCTGCCTTGGCCAGTTTCCTCGCTTCAGACGATGCTGCTTACATAACTGGTCAGGTGATTTCAATCAACGGAGGGTTATACACATAATAACCGGCGTTTCGACAGGCTCAACGACCTAGGTCCCTGAGCCCGTCGAAGGGCCGACTTGAAAGAATCAAACTATGAATCATAGAAGAGTCGTCATCACGGGCATGGGCATCTGGTCGTGCCTCGGGAAAAACAAAGAAGAAGTAGAAGTCGCTTTGCGCGAAGGCCGTTCTGGCATTGGCATCGACCCGCAACGCATAGAATATGGTTATCGTTCGCCATTGACGGGTATTGTGGAAAAGCCACAACTGAAAGGCAAACTCGACCGCAAGCTTCGCATGTATTTGGCCGAGGAAGGCGAATATGCCTATATGGCCACTTTGGAGGCTTTCCAACAGGCAGGGATTGATGATGCTTACCTGCTTGAGAACGAAGTTGGTGTGCTTTTTGGAAACGACTCTTCCGCCAAAGCGGTCATCGAATCGCATGAGATAGCTTTAGAGAAGAAAGACACTACCTTGGTGGGATCGGCAGCCATTTTCCAGTCGATGAACTCCACTGTGACAATGAATCTTTCCACTATCTTCCACTTGAAAGGTATCAACATGACCATTAGCGCGGCTTGTGCCAGCGGTTCCCATGCCATAGGACTTGGCGCTATGCTCATCCGCAATGGCTTGCAGGACATGGTGCTTTGCGGTGGCGCCCAAGAGACTAACTACCTCTCGATGGGCAGCTTTGATGGTATTAGCGCTTTCTCAACAAGGGTTGATGACCCGACTAAAGCTTCCCGTCCCTTCGACCGTGATCGCGACGGCCTGGTGCCTAGTGGTGGTGCAGCGGCTTTGGTGCTTGAGGATTACGACCATGCCTTGGCGCGTGGAGCAACGATTTTGGCTGAAGTTTGCGGCTATGGCTTTTCTTCGAACGGTGAGATTCACATCTCCCAACCGAGCGAGGAAGGCTGCCAACGCGCCATGACCCGCGCCATGAACGAGGCGGGAGTAAAAGCCGAAGACATTGACTATGTGAACGCCCACGCCACCTCAACGCCCCAAGGCGATATGTTTGAAGCCATGGCCTTGAAGAATATGTTTGGTGTTACAAAAACACCCATTTCATCAACTAAGTCGATGACGGGTCACGAGTGTTGGATGGCTGGTGCCAGCGAAATTGTCTATTGCATCTTGATGATGCACGGTGGCTTCATCGCTCCCAACATCAACTTTGAGCACCCAGATGAATACTCGGAAGGCCTCAACATCATTAACACTACGACCAACAAGACATTAAACACTATCCTTTCCAACTCTTTTGGTTTTGGTGGGACAAATAGTGCATTGGTAATCAAGAAAATATAATACAAATGGAACTTTTTCCTGCCCTTGAAAAAGCATATACTAAAGAGCATAAAAAAGCCGGAGAAGCCCAAGAGTTGGCTTATTTCATCGCTTTCGGCCCCATCATCTTCCAAGTGGGCCGCCTGATGATCAAGTTTGGTATCTTGGACATGCTGCGCGACAACGAACAAGGTCTGACTCAAGCTGAAATTGCTGAAAAGACAAATCTCTCGCCCTACGCAGTTAAGGTGTTGATGGAAGGCTCGCTCTGTATCGGCCTTGTGCTGGTGAATACCGAAACCGACCGTTTCACCTTGTCGAAGACAGGTTGGTTCCTGCTGACCGACCCTGCCATTCGCGTCAACATCGACTTCAACCACGATGTCAACTACGAAGGTTGGTTCCATTTGGAGGAAGCTTTGAAAGAAGGCCGTCCTGCAGGTCTGGAGCATTTCGGCAGCTGGCCGACAATTTATGAAGGCCTTTCGCAGTTGCCTCCTCAGGTGCAGAAGAGCTGGTTCGGCTTCGACCATTATTATTCCGACCATTCCTTCGACCAAGCCTTGCAGCTGCTCTTTGGCGACCATCCCAAGACCGTGCTTGATGTAGGCGGTAACACCGGTCGCTGGGCCTTGCGCTGCGTCGACTACGATGAGAATGTCAATGTGACCATCATGGATCTGCCGCAACAGTTGGAAATGATGCGCGAGTTCACCAAAGGCAAGAAGGGCGCCGACCGCATCGACGGCTATGGCATCAACCTTTTGGATGACAGCCAGCAGTTCCCCACCGACAAGCATTATGACATTATTTGGATGAGCCAGTTCCTCGACTGCTTTGGCGAGGATGAGATCATGAGCATCGTTTCGCGCGCTGCCAAAATCATGGACAAGGACAGCCGTCTCTGCATCATGGAGACTTTCTGGGACCGACAAAGATATACCTCCGCAGCATTTGCCCTCACCATGACAAGCTTATATTTTACCGCCTTGGCCAACGGCAACAGCAAGATGTACCACAGCGGCGATATGGCCCAATTGGTCAGAAAGGCAGGCCTTGAGGTGGAGACCATCCACGACGCTCTCGGCCTTGGACATAGCATTATGGTTTGTAAGAAATGCTGAATGTAGAATGCAACAATTAAACGATTAAACAATCAACAATTCAACATAAATGGACAGACAAGAAATAGAAGCAAAAGTCAAAGAGTTCCTCATCGAGGACCTTGAGATTGATGAAGAAAAGATCCAGCCAGAAGCCCGTCTGAAGGAAGACATCGGCATCGACAGCCTCGATTTTGTCGACATCGTGGTCATCGTCGAGAAGAAGTTTGGCTTCAAGATCAAGACCGAAGAGATGGCGAATGTGAAGACATTCAACGATTTCTGCGACTACATCGAGAAAAAGACCGCTTGACCTGAGCATGGCCGACACCTTGCAACATAACGAATGGTCGGGTAAGACCGACGGATTGCCGTGGATGCAGCGTAGCCTCATCGCATTATTCCGTGTGTCGCCGCTGTGGCTGCCCTACGGCATTATGGCCTTGGTGGTGCCTTTCTATATGCTATTCAGCAGGAAAGGCTACAAAGCCATGTACCAGTTCTTTCGCAAGCGTATCGGTTTGGGTTCTTGGAAAGCATTCTGGTATGTCTATGCCAATCATTTTCGTTTCGGCCAAATCATTTTGGACCGTTTTGGCGTGTATGCAGGCAAGAAGTACCATTTCATCAAGGAAGGGCAGGAGCAGATGGATGAGTTGGAGAACCATCCTGAAGGCTTCATGATGCTCAGCAGCCATATAGGCAACTATGAGATGGGAGGCTATTCGTTGCAGCCCAAACAGAAGAGAATCAATGCATTGGTATTTGCTGGTGAGACAGCCACGGTAATGGAAAACCGTCAACGATTGCTGTCGCAAAACAACATGAGCATGATTCTTGTGAAAGAAGACCTCTCACATCTGTTTGCCTTGAATGCCGCCATAGACAATGGTGAAATCGTCAGTATGCCTGCCGACCGTATCTTTGGTTCGCAAAAGGCTGTCGATTGTCAGTTTTTTGGCGCAATGGCACATTTCCCCATGGGAGGTTTTGCTATGGCCGTGCAGAAAGAAATCAACGTATTGGCAGTTTTCGTGATGAAAGAGGGCATGAGAACATATCATGCTTTCGTGCGTCCTATCCAACGTGATAGAAGTGCCAACAAACGTGAGCAAATCAAGCAACTGGCACAAGCGTTTGCCTCGCAGCTCGAAGACATAGTGCGCCGTTATCCTACTCAATGGTTCAACTATTTCGATTTTTGGAAACAATGAGAGCGATTGAAGACATAGCATTGAAAGAACTGATTCCGCAACGGCCGCCTTTCGTTATGATTGACCGCTTAGTGTCGAGCGACAAGGTGTATTCAGTGACCGAACTTGAGGTGCGTTCCGACAATTTGTTTGTTGATAACGGCCGCATGTCGGCTTCAGGATTGGTGGAAAACATTGCCCAGACCTGTGCCGCCCGTATCGGCTATATCAATCTCAACAGCGGCGAGACGGTCAAGATTGGCGTCATAGGCTCTATCAGCAACTTGAACATCGCACGCACACCTAAAGTGGGCGAACATATAGTGACAACCATTCAGCTTTTAGAAGAAGTGTTTCAGGTGACCTTGGTGGAAGCCATGGTCAGAAGTGGAGAAGAGGAATTGGCGCGTTGCAACATGAAAATCGCTCTGACGGATATTGATTCAAAAGACTAATAATCATGAAGAAAGATACAGTATTATCGGTTACCAAGTGTTTCGACATTCGCTTCAGCGAGGTGGACTCGATGGGCGTGGTATGGCATGGCAACTATGCCAAGTATTTCGAAGACGCCCGTGAGGAATTCGGTCGGAAATACGACTTGGAATACTTGATGATGTATGATAAAGGTTTCTTTGAGCCCATTGTCGAGCTTTCTTTCAAATACAAACGTCCGATAATCTATGGCATGAAGCCCGAGGTGGAAATTGTTTATCGCCCCACCGTTGCCGCCAAAATCATTTTTGACTACGAAATTCGTGATGCAAAGACAAAAGAAGTATTTGTAACTGGTCATTCTGTGCAAGTCTTCATGGACAAGGACACACACGAGTTGGTATTATACAGTCCTGAGTTTTACGAGGAATGGAAGCAAAGATGGGAGGTAAACGTATGATTGTCAGCGTGGCCAACAATATCATCTCGCCTTTGGGCATGAGCACAGCCGAGAACTATGCTGCTGTCAAGGCAGGGCATTCGGCTCTCACGCGTTACGAAGGCAAGTGGGAGCTGCCCGAGCCGTTTGTGGCCTCGTTGGTGGATCGCGGCAAGGTGGAACAAACCTTTGCGACCTTGGCCGATAATGAGAAATATACATTCTTTGAGAAGATGATCATCCTCTCGGCTTCGCGTGCCATTCAAGAGGCGGGCATCAACACGGCTTCAGAGCGAGTACTGTTTATCCTTTCCACCACCAAGGGTAACGTTTTCTTGTTGGACAAAAGAGAAACAGGTTTCCCTGAAGAGCGAGTTTTGTTGGGCTCGGCAGCACGTCAAATGACGGACTTCTTCCAAAATCCCAATCCGCCGATTGTGGTGTCAAATGCTTGTATTTCAGGTGTGTGCGCCCAGATTGAGGCGATGCGCAACTTGGAAAGCGGTTGCTTCGACTATGTTGTGACGGTGGGCTGCGATGTGCAGTCGGCCTTCATTGTCTCGGGATTCCAGTCGTTTAAGGCCTTGTCGCCTGAACCCTGCAAGCCTTTCGATGCCAACCGTTGTGGTTTGAACCTTGGCGATGCTGCAGCAACCATCATATATACTCGAAAAGATACAGTCAATCCCGATGAATGGGTGGCCTGTCGTGGCGCCATCCGCAACGACGCCAACCATATCAGCGGTCCATCTCGCACTGGCGAAGGCAGCTACAGGGCATTAAAGGTTGCTCTCGGCGATGCCGCCCCTGACCAAATTGCTTTCATCAACGCTCACGGCACCTCCACGATGTATAACGATGAAATGGAATCGGTGGCTATCGAAAGAGCAGGTTTGTCGCAAGTGCCTGTCAACGGATTGAAGGGCTACTATGGCCACACCATGGGTGCTGCTGGCATCCTTGAAACCATCCTTTCAATGTACGCCATCGATGAGCACAACATTTTGGCTACCAGAGGCTATGAAACCTTGGGTGTCACCCATCCTTTGGTGCTTTCCAACCAAAACCAAGCGACCGACAAGCGGATGTTCATCAAGTTGCTTTCGGGCTTTGGCGGTTGCAATGCGGCCTTGTTATTTGCGAAAGGAGGTCTGTCATGTTGAAACACTATGTTGTCATCACACCTGAGACTGTGAAACTCAATGGTATCAGCATAAACCATGCTGAACAAGGTAATGCTTTACTGACAGAGCTGTATCGTGCCTACATAGGCGATTATCCCAAATTCTTCAAGATGGACACCTTGAGCAAACTGGGTTTTGTGGCTTCCGAGATGCTGTTGAAGGATGAAGGCAAGGAGCGTTTTGTGTCACGAGAGGATCGTGCTGTGGTGTTGTTCAACAAGACAGCATCGTTGCAAGCCGACACCAACTATCAGGCCACGATACAAGACCCTGAGAACTTCTTCCCCAGTCCAGCGGCCTTTGTTTATACCCTGCCCAACATTGTGACAGGCGAAATTGCCATCCGCAACAAATACTACGGCGAGACTTCATTCATTGTCGTGGAGTCGTGTGATGCGCATATTATGGCACGGCAATTGATGAATGCCTTCCAAGACCCGATGACGCAAAGCATCCTCGGTGGTTGGCTCGACTGCAACGATGAAAACCACTTCGAGGCGCGTCTCTTTTTGGTTGAAAAACAACAATTTAACAATACAGAATCCTTAGAATCTGCCCTTATTGCAAATCTTGAAATACCAACAATTAAACGATTAAACAATCAACAATTAAACAACAATACAATGGACGAACTGATTTACACGTTAAAACAACAGATCATCGAGGCTTTGAACCTTGAAGACATGAAACCCGAAGACATCGACGAGAATGCCTCTCTGTTTGGCGAAGGCCTCGGCCTCGATTCCATCGATGCTCTTGAGCTCATCGTGTTGATGGAGAAGAACTACGGCATCAAGTTGCAAGATCCCTCCATGGGCAAGGAAATCTTCAAGTCAGTGGCCGTGATGGCTGATTATATCTCGAAGAACAGGACCAAATAAATGATCGATCCGATTTACATAACAGGCACCGGTGTAGTATCGGCTATCGGTATTGGCAAGGCTGCCACTTTGGAAGCATTGTTGAGCAACCGTTCAGGCGTGGGCCAGCTGAAGTACTTGAAGACAGAACACAAGGAGTTTCCCGTCGGTGAAGTGAAGCTGACCGATGCCGAGATGCGTGAGCGTTTGGGCATTGCCCAAGATGCTGTCACCACTCGTACCGCCTTGATGGGCATGTTGGCTTTGGGCGAAGCCTTGGATGAGGCACGCCTGACCTCAGACCAGCTGCCTAAAGTAGGTTTCATCTCAGGCACTACAGTAGGCGGTATGGACATGAGCGAGCAATACTATCTCGACTATCTTAACAGTGACGCGCACAAGGAATACATTGCCGTTTACGACTGTGGTAGTTGCTCAGAGATGACCGCGGCCCATTTCGGAAAGTTTGCTTTCGCCACCACACTGGCTACGGCCTGCTCTTCAGCTGCTAATGCGGTCATACAAGGTGCCAATATGATTCGCTGTGGCAAGGCCGATATTGTCGTGGTGGGTGGCAGCGAGTGCATCACTAAGTTCCACCTCAACGGCTTCAACTCGCTGATGATTCTCGACACCAAGCCCTGCCGTCCCTTCGATGCCACGCGTAGTGGCTTGAACTTGGGCGAGGGCGCTGCCTATCTGGTATTGGAGTCAGCCGAGAGCGCCAAGCGACGCGGCGTACAGCCACAAGCGTTGTTGTCGGGCTACGGCAATGCCTGTGATGCTTTCCACCAAACCGCTTCGTCGCCTGATGGCGAAGGTGCCTTCCGTGCCATGAAAGAAGCCTTGGAGTTGGCGGGCTTACAGCCTTCCGACATCGACTACATCAACGCGCACGGCACGGGAACGCCCAACAACGACGTAAGCGAAAGTCAAGCTATGATGCGGCTCTTTGGACAAGTGCCGCCCGTGTCATCGACCAAGCCCTTTACCGGACACACCACTAGTGCTTCGGGTTCCATCGAGGCTGTGTTCTGCATCTTGGCCTTGCAGCATGGTTTCCTTCCTGTAAACCTCAACTGGTCGCAAGCCATGGACAACGGCATTGTGCCCGTGGCCAAGCCTGAGAAAAAAACGCTGAAACACGTGCTCTGCAACGCATTCGGCTTTGGTGGGAATGACTCGTCGCTCTTGATTTCTGCGACTGCGGGACTGCGGGACTGCAAGACACGAGTCGATTCTGAGCAGGACCGTCATTGCGGTCTTCATCGCGGCCTTAGAACCGCGATTGACCCGCAATTTCCTACTCGCAGGAACGACATCTTCATCCTCTCTGCCAAGCAGATTTCCATGCAGCATCCTCTGAGCGAGGAGTGGATCGAGAACCCCATTATGTATGAGGTGCCTTTCACACGTTCCATCGACCCGAACTTCAAAGAATATGTCTCACCCATTGAGGCAAGGCGTATGGGACGTATACTGAAACGTGCCTTGGCCACTTCCAAAGAGGCTTTGAAAGCAGCTGGCTGCGACACTGTCGATGCCATTATGACGGGAACGGGTTTTGGTTGCATCGAGAACACCGAGTTCTTCCTTGATGCTCTCTCCAACGAAGGCGAACAATTGCTGAAGCCGACCTATTTCATGCAGTCGACGCACAACACCATCAGCTCTCTGGTGGCCATCCAGACCAAGAACTACAACTACAACGCTACCTATGCACACAAGGGTATCTCGTTTGAGAGTGCCCTGCACGATGCCTGGTTGCAGTTCCATTTGGGCAAGATTGGTTCAGCTTTGGTAGGTTGTCATGATGAGATGACGGAGACCTTCCATAGCATCATGAAAAAAGGCGGCGTGATGGGTCAAGATGACGAACGCTGTGGCGAAGTGGCCGTTTCGGTGATTCTATCTAATAACCCCGTTTTGCAGGACGTTGAGCCTGTCGAAACGCCGTCACAGAGTCAGTCGGCCCTTAGACCTTTCGATGGTCCTCAGGGACCGCAGGCACTATGTCGTCTCACCGGCCTCAAAATGCTTCATCAGCCTACCATGAACAACCTGATGGATGCTGTGACTACTATGCTGCAGTCTGCCGATCGCAGCCTTGCCGATGTTGATTATATCCTCACAGGCATCAGCGGCAACCATGAGAATGATAAGGCTTATTTGGCCGAGTCGAAGACTCTCTTCGGCGACAAGCCTTTACTGAAATACAAACATCTGTTCGGCGAAAACTTCACTGCATCTGGATTGGGCTTCTATGTGGCTGCACAATGTCTCAAGGCAGGCAAGGTGCCAGCTCATCTCTTTGTCAACCCAAACGAGAACACCGACAAACAACCTGCTTGCATATTGCTGTTCAACCGCTCCGACGGAAAAGACTATACATTAATATTATTAGAAAATTAAAACCATGTGGGAATACATTATATTCGTAATACTTCAAGCTTTGTCGTTGGCAGGCGGGCAGGCGATGTTCAAGTTGTTTGTCGATAAACTCGGAGAAGGAGGTTGGGCATACCAGAATCTTAAGGCAACTTCCATCAACAATTGGTGGGTTCTTGCTTTGATGGTGTTGTTTTTTGGTGCCTCTTTTGTTTTTTGGGCCTACGTAGTGAAAAAAATGGATTTCAGTCAGGCCTATCCCTTGTCGAGTCTTAGTTTCATCTTTGGTATGTTTTTGGCATTCTTTTTGTTTCAAGAAAGCATACCCTTCACCCGCTGGATTGGCGTGGTACTCATCGTAGTAGGGTGTGTCTTAATCAGTATGAAATGAAAAAGAAAGCCATCTTCTTGCTATTGTTCGCCCTGCTTACCACAACCACCTGGGCACAAAGCGAAAAGCCCCTCACAGAGGCCGAGAGCCAAAGCGTAATTTCTGCTTTGACGCAAGCGGCAGCTTCGATGCAGACCTTACAATGCGGTATTGTGCAGGAGAAGACCTCTTCGATGCTGGCTGAACCTTCTATTGCAAAAGGAACGATGCATTATGCTGCTCCCGACAGGATGCGTTGGGAATATACTGAGCCTTATGCCTTTGCTTTGGTTGTCAATGGCGAGAAAATCACTAAAATGACTGACGGCAAGGCTGAAATGTTGGATGGTAAGTCGAGCCGCATGTACCAAGGTATGGTGGGCCTCATCATGGGTAGCGCTTCGGGTAAGAAGTTGTTCGACACGTCGGTGTTCGACGTCGTGATGTTCGATGATGACACTTTCTGGCGCGCCGAGATGACCCCCAAACGTCGCGATATGAAGCGCATGTTCAGCCAGCTGGTGTTTCGTTTCGACAAGAAGACCAACGGCATCAGCCGCGTGGAGTTCAAGGATGCCAGTGGCGACGTCACCTCGATTCGCTTTGAAGACATCAAGCTGAATGAGGCGATAGGGGAGAAGGTGTTTGCAGAGTGATACAAAAGAGGAGCACAAATCGCGCTCCTTTTTTTGTCTAAAGGAATAAATTTCTATTTTTGCCTCTTAATTTAAAACCATTCGCTATGAAAAAGCTTTTATTGTTTTTACTGGTTTTTATGGGCTTGTCCTCGATGGCCCAAGAAAACAACATCTTAGATCAATACAAGGGCTTGCCTTTGCAGAAACATCGCGGCGACCTCTATTTTGGTGAATCTTTCAAGGCTCCTTACGCCCATCTTCTCACCGATGATGAGTTGAAGACCATGATGGACACCGAATTATTCGATCAATTTAACTCGGGTCGTACCTTGTATTACACAGGCAACACGCTGAAAACCGTCGGCTGGATTGCCTTCGGAATAGGCTTGGGCTATGC
>JAEEGI010022771.1_pt1 | contig 12352 bp, 9 predicted proteins | sample 8958751 | NCBI WGS metagenome assembly JAEEGI01 (sample SAMN16246545, study PRJNA631951) | gut metagenome | biome: gut microbiome; feature: rumen; material: KS-attached | host: Bos | place: Iran: Karaj | collected 2018-10 | reverse complement strand
CGGAGATGAACGACGATCTGGATTCCTACAAGGATCAGTATGATGTTCTGGCCGGCAGATGGCCGGAAAACTACAACGAACTGGTTTTGGTCCTCTCGGAACCCAATTCCATCTCCGACCTTCTGGTCTATTCACTGGGCCTCAGAGACACCAGCGAACTTCGCACCATCATCAACAACGTCATGGCCGGCGAAGAATCAGGTGTTTCCAACGAAGCCAGAGAGTTCTCCTACGATGAACTGATGAACATCGATCTTCGTCTGATCGAAACGACCGATGTCTACAGATACAATGTCAAATACGACATCTATGAAGACATGTCCAATGACGATGACTACATGCGTGACCTCTATCACAAGTCACTCAAGCTCGACATCGTCGGCATCGTCTGCATCAAAGACGGCAACAACTCCATGGCACTGTCCCCCGGCATCGGCTACCGGAAATCGCTTTGCGACTACATCGTCCGCGAATCCGCCAGGACAGCCATCGTCTCCAAACAGCTTGCCAACAAGGATGTCGATGTCTTCTCCGGCAAGAGCTTCACCGAAGTCAACGAAGATGAACAGGAGAAACTCGACTTCAATGACATGGTCTCCATCGATGAAGAGATGCTGAAAGACGCCTTCAAAGTCAACTTCGATCCCGATGATCTGAAATTCGAAGAGATCGACGCCTCCCGCATGGAAAAGATCGTCATGGACTCAGCCCAAACGGCAGCCCAGATGATCGCCAACACCCCGGACAGGACCATGCTGACGGGCATCTTCACCCTCATCAACTCCTCCTTCCTTTCCCAGCAGGTCGAGGCATATGACAATGCCAACGTCACGGAAAAGGTCGATGGAGAAGGAGAAGAGGCCATCATCACAAAAGTCCTCACTCTGGATGAAGAAGCACTGAACAAGGCAAAAGAAAACATCAGCGCCAGCAGCTACAAGAGATTCGCCAAGACGCTGATCGCAGCCAGCCAGCAGTACATCCCTGAATTCCAGGGGACTGATGTCTCCGCCGTTCTCGATATGATCTCGGATGCTCAATATGCGTCCCTGGCTGAAGGTGTGAAAGCCATGTTCGATTCCTACTACGACAGCCTGCAACAGATCGCCATCGACGGTCAGCTCGGCTATGAGAAACAGGAAGAAGGCAATGACGTCATCTACAGCGGTGCGGTACAGATCAACAGATCAGCTCTGCTGAGCGCACAGCTGGGCAATCAGACCGCTCTGGAAAAGACCTCTTCCGTCATCACCCAGATGATCAACGACTTCACCGTCATGATGATCGCCGGCCAGATCGGTGCGGCAACGGCCCAGATGATGGAACCGATGATGGAAACTTTCTCATCCCTGGGTGAAGTCTTCAATGAAGACATGTTCAGTTTCGATACCGACAAGTTCTCCAAAGCGTTCAATTTCAACATGGACCAGGAAGAACTCTCCCGTCTGATGGAAACGATGATGTCCGGAACAGACGAGAAGACGGCCAACAAGAACCTGATCAATCTGGGCTATCAGGATCCGGAAGATCCGACTTCCATTTCCTTCTATTTCCGGGACTTCGATTCCAAAGAGAATTTCCTGGCCTTCCTGGACAGATACAATGACAGTGTCGATGAAGACACGAAAGTCCGCTATACCGATATCACCGGTATCCTGATGTCTTCCGTCAAGACCATCGTCGACGTCGTCACCTACGTGCTGATCGCCTTCGTATCGATCTCCCTGGTCGTTTCATCGATCATGATCGCCGTCATCACGCTGATCTCCGTACTGGAACGCACCAAAGAGATCGGCATACTGAGAGCGATGGGTGCCTCAAAACGCAATGTTTCCTCGATCTTCTCGGCAGAGACCTTCATCATCGGCCTCTTATCGGGAGTCCTGGGCGTAGGCGTGACGCTGCTGTCGCTGCCATTCATCAATTCGATCATTCACAACGTGACCGACAACTACGATGTCAACGCCGTCCTGCCGAAAGAGGCGGCTATCGCCCTGATCCTGATCTCGATCTTCCTGACGATCATCGCCGGCTTCATCCCATCAAAGAAAGCCGCCAAACAGGATCCGGTCATCGCGCTAAGAACAGAGTAAAACAAAAGAAGGGAACAGTTCCCTTCTTTTTAATCGATATGATCAGGATAGATCGCGTTCGTCCTGTCCCCGTCCCAGGTCACCGTATCGGCATGGGCGAAACAGGTCTTCAGATGCGGTTCGGGATCGCTTTGGGCATACAGGGCATACTCTCCCGATACCAGTGCCGGTCCCTCATCGCTCAGTGTCACCCACGGAACATAGCCATAGACATCGCAACAGTAGCCTCCGGAAGGATCCGCTCCATAGAAATCGGAAGGCTTGAGATCTTCGCGATCGGCATCCTTCCTGTATCCCAGGATCAGAACGTAATGATCCTCTGAAGTCCGTGACTGCGGCTTCTCTGTGCTGGTATAGGCATAGGTCCCGCTGACAAAAAGGATGGTCGGCCTGCCCGCATCGATCTCATCATAAGCCCTCTTCAGGACCACATTCAGCGGATCCGATGAGGCGACATCCTCAAAACCGGCCCAGCGCCAGACGGCCCCTTCCCCATCATAGTAATCGTATGGATCGACTTTGAAACTGCCATCCAGGATCGCCCTGGCGTAAGCCAGATCAAAGATGCTGCATAGCCACCTGTCCTGTATGCCGATGTCCAGGATCAGCCTTCTGTCAAAATCCAGCATCTTGTAGACAGGTCTTCCATCATCCTCTTTTCTGACAGCGGGCTCTTCCTCCTGTTTTATCGTTTCTTCAGGGATCGGCGGCTCCTCTTTCTTTTCTTCCTTCGCAGGCTCTTGTTCCTCTTTCGCCACAGCGGTCTGCGCAACAGGAGGATCATGAGGCTCTTGCTTGGCTATCCTTCCCATCAGAAAGATCGCTCCCAGCAGAAAGGCAGCGACGATGATCAGAAAAGCGGTGAGAAAAGGGACGATCTTTTTCATATTTTTCTATTTTCAGGTGATCAGTTGCTGCCATAGGCAGCCAGATCATCCATATCGATACCTTTATAATATAGCAGTTCGCTCACAGTCACCAGCTGAAAGCCCCTGTCGATCAGCTCCGGGACCAGTCTCTCCGTTGCCCTGGCTGAAGACTTGTACAGGGAATGCATCAATACGACATCTCCATCCTCGACATAGTTCATGATCCGGTCATAAGTGATATCCTCATCCCGGTTCGACCAGTCCTTGGAATCCACGGTCCATAAGATGGCCGGCATCCCGATGATCTCTTCCACATCCGGATTGCGGTTTCCATACGGCGGACGGTAGGTCTTCATGCGGTAACCGAGCTTCTCCTCCACGTATTCGACCGTCTCCATGATCGCCCACCACCCTTCTTCAGCGTCCTGCTTGCTCAGGCTCGTGTGATACTCGGTGTGGGAACCGAATTCCATGCCCAGTTCTATCCCCTGCGCCATATTGTCCAGCTCATCCTTTGACATGCGTGAACCGACCGAATAGAAAGTCGCCAGGCCCCCATACCTGTCAAAGATCTCGTAGAGTTTGAGATCGACCGGTCTATACGGTCCGTCATCGTAGGTGATGGCGATCATGGGCCTGTTTGGATCGATGTACCTTTCCGCCTCATAGGAAGTCCGATCAAGGACACCCAGACTCTTCCCCGTCAGCATCCTCGCATAGCCGAAAGGCAGTTTCATATCGTAATCAAAATCATCAAAATGCAGCTTCAGTTCATCTTCACCGATCGCAAGAGAGATATGCGAAAGATCCAGAGCATCCTCAGCGCTGTCCACCCAGAATCCTGAAGTATAAGCCAGATCATAGCCTTCCTTCCTCATCCGGTATCTGAGCAGATCCGAAAGCATCTTTTCCCCGCCATTGATCTTCAGCTCAACGTCCTTGTGATCCTCATCGATGTAGAACTTCTTCCCGTCATAGTAGGAGACCACATAAAAATCTCCTGCCTCCTCCATCCGGTAATCGTAGATCCGCTCCAGCCCCTGACTGCAGAGTTCCTTCACATAGGCTTCGATCTTTTCACTGCCGGACGGATAGAAAGCGACGCACTTTCCGTTTTCATATGTCTGAGCCCCTTCGTTATCTGACTTTGCCTTGCATGAAAACAGGGAAAGACTGATAAGGAAGATCAGACAGATCAGTATCCTCTTATTCAACGATGATCCTTCCTTCGGTATCAAGATATTTATCGGTCAGATCCCCCACTTCGTTTCTTCAAGCAGTGCCTTGAGCGAAGCAAAACCCACATTCTGATCGACAGCACAATGCACATCACTGGTAAAGAAGATATAGATATCATCTTTCTGTTCCTTCTTTTCCGCGCATGAACAAAGGCTCAGACACAGAAGAAGCGACAGCAGCAGGACGGATATTCTCTTCATAATGATCCCCTTTTTCGATTTCTGTAAATGATCATGTGCCGCAGCACATGAAACATGGCACCCATTATTTCCATTATAATTCCTTTATAATGAGATTATGATAAAACTCTATTTTCTGCGCCACGGACAGACGCTTTTCAATCTGCAGGAAAAGGTCCAGGGACACAACGATTCTCCTCTGACCCAGAAAGGCATCGATGAAGCCCGTTTCGCCGGATACGGTGCCAGGGACATCCGTTTCTCTGCCGCCTACAGCGGCGACACGCAAAGACAGATCGATACGGCGGAAGCCTTCCTATCCCTCAACGAGAAGCCCTGTCCCATCACAGCCGACCCGCATTTTAGGGAGATGGGCTATGGCAAATACGAGGGCGGGACCTATCTACAGATGTTGTCTCCCCTCTATGAGGAACTTGGCATCCCCTATGCCGCCTATCCCGGCCTCTATGAATACTACGACGATCTGCAGATCGCCGAAAAACTGGCTGCCCTGGACGAGACCGGAAGCTTTGAAGGCATCGCCAAAGTCAGGAAACGCTTTCTGGAAGGCATCGAAAGGATCGCTTCCGATCATCAGGAAGGCGATATCCTGATCTCGACATCTTCCTTTGCGATCTGTGCCCTGGTCTCCTTCCTTTTTCCTGAGATCTCAGTCAAAGGACTGGTGGACAACGGCTCTCTGACCATCCTTTCCTATGAAAACGGAAACTATGAACTGCTGAGTTTCAACGACATCTCCTACCGCAGAAAGGGAGAAGAATACTTTTCAAAGAGGCCCTGACTCTGTGATATAGTAAATGGGCAGGTGAAAGCTTATGTTATATGAATCTACTCTGGACGCCATCGGCAACACGCCGCTGCTCAAACTGAAGAAGATGGGCGGTGAAGACATGGCGGATATCTATGCGAAATTTGAAGCGGTCAACATCGGCGGATCCATCAAGACCAGGACCGCCTTCAACATGATCGAAGAAGCCGAGAAGCAGGGACTGCTCAACGAAAATTCCCTGATCGTCGAATGCACATCAGGCAATCAGGGCATCGCCCTGGCCATGATCGGTGCCATCAAAGGCTACAGGGTCATCATCGTCATGCCGGATTCCGTTTCCGTGGAAAGAAGGAAACTCATCGAAATGTACGGCGCGAAGATCAGACTCGTCCACGACGAAGGCAATATCGGTGCCTGCATCGAAAAGTGTCAGCAGATCGTCAACAATTCCGCCAAAGAAGATCCTTTCGTCTTTGTGCCCGGGCAGTTCGACAATCCGGCAAACGTCGCCGCCCAGCGGCAGACCGGTGAAGAGATCGTCAGGGATCTCAAAGACATCGACGGCTTCTGTTCCGGCATCGGTACCGGCGGGACCCTGACAGGCATCGGCCAGGTCCTGAAAGAGAACAATCCCTCCATCACCATCTGGGCAGTCGAACCGGAAAATGCCGCCATCCTCTCCGGAAAACAGATCGGCACCCATCTGCAGATGGGCATCGGCGACGGTGTCATTCCATCGATCCTGGATCAGCAGATCTACGATGACATCTGCATCATCTCCGACGAAGAAGCGATAGCGACCGCCAAAGAGCTGGCCAGAAAAGAAGGCCTCCTCTGCGGGATCAGTTCCGGGACCAATGTGGCAGCCGCCATCAGACTCGCCAGGAAGCTGGGAAAAGGAAAAAAGGTCGTGACGATCCTCCCCGATACCGGAGAAAGATACTACTCGACCCCATTGTTCGATTAAGCGGGAGACCGCTTTTTTATTTTTTCATCATCTCTTTAAAGAAAGCGCACTGATCATCGTTGCAGCGGATGGCATCCTCTTCCCTGATCCTCAGGTGGAAGACGTGTCCCAGGACATTGTTCTCATCGCCATAGTACATATAACGCACATCCACGCCCTTCCTTTTCAGCTCATTCACCATCGGCATGGCCTGATCCTTCAGGAAATCACCCTCCGCCGTCATCACGATGCAAGGCGGGAAATCCTCATTGACGAAGTGGATCGGCGAGATCCGATACAGCTTTTCGGCAGAGATCCTGCCCAGAAGATCCTTCATCAGCATCCTGGTCAGGCCTTTCTCCTCGTAGGAGATCTCATAGACGCCGCAGTTCAAAGCGACAGCCTTGAGTTTCAGCCCCTCAGGCTTCCTGAACGGATATCCTGAAGCCACCTCTTCGTTGTTCAGAAAGGCGCCATAGAGAGCCAGAAGATGACCTCCGGCACTGTCACCGACCGCAAAGATGTGATCGGTATCGAACCTGTACTCCTCTTTGTGATCCATGACCCACTGAAAGACGTCATTCGTATCCTTCAGCTGACCCGGATATCTGAACTTCGGCGCCAGACCATAGGAGAAATTGACGACCGCAAAACCTCTCTTCGCCAGATCGAGACAGTAATACTGATATCTCTCCTTGTCTCCATAGACCCAGCCTCCGCCATGGACGCTCACGATCACCGGCAGATATCCATCCTCGCCTCTTGGCCTGTAGACATCCAGAGACTGCCATTTCGGATCTTCACCGTAGACGATATCATCGTATCGGATGACCTCCTTCGGTGTTACAAGACCGGCATCCCTCTTATCATCTCCCTTTTTGAAACTGTAACAGATATACCTTGACAACAACGACATAAGGCCAACTCCTTTTTCCATCATTATACTCTATCGTTTTTAGCACTTATTTATCACTTTTGCTAGCACTTTATACTTGACAGTGCTAAATATAATGCTATGATATAGGTGTAGGGTAAATGAAGTCCCTGAACAGGAGGTAATGAAAATGAAGTATTTTCCTAGAAGTTTAGATGTATTTGATGATATGTTCGACGGTTTCTTCCCGAAAGAAACAGTATATAACACAAACGTGATGAGGACCGATGTCTATGAAAAAGATGGTTACTACAACCTCGACATCGAGCTGCCGGGCTATCACAAGGAAGACGTCCAGATGGACCTGGTCGACGGTTATCTGAACATCAAGGCGACACACAACGTCTCCAATGAAGAAAAAGATGCCAAAGGCAATCTGATCAGATCCGAAAGAAGATTCGGTACCTGCTCAAGAAGCTTCTACGTCGGCGAGAACATCAAGGCTGAAGACGTCAAAGCAAAATTCGAGAATGGTATCCTGAACATCGTCCTTCCTTCAAAGGAACAGAAATCGATCGAAACAAAACAGACTGTCACCATCGAATAAACAAAGCAAAAGCGCGGTCCATCCGCGCTTTTTTCTATTATGAAATCAGGAATATTCTGTACCTGATCATAGTAGAAGTAATTATTCATTCATCGATATGATAAAGAGGTCAGGAATATAACAGATGTTCCTGGCCTTTCGTTTGATAGGCATATCATCGAAGGGTCCGGGCAAAGTAAGGACGTGGGCTTTTTTAAACATGAGAAATCATAGTCAGCAACAAAAAACGTTCTGCTTCCCTTTTGTATTCAAGTCCGCTTTATCGAAATGGCCATCCAGAGGTCTCATGAAGGAATGCCGTATATCACCCAGAAAAAAGGTCGGATACAAAGCGTAAGGAAGTCTTGCCTGGAATCTATGCGTTCATCATCGAAAGGAGGAATCAGAATGGATGGACCCATCATTACCGTGGATGTCTCCAAGGGAAGCTGCCACTATCAGCCTTTCTTAGAAAAGGGAAAGCCGTTAAGAAAGCCAAAGGTCTTATATGATACGATCGAAGGATTTGAAGAACTTCAAAAGTCGATCGATCAGACAGAAGAGAAGTCAGGATCGAAAGTATCTGTCGTCTTTGAAGCGACAGGCGTATATCACAGATGCTTGCAGAAGTATCTTGATGATCATGATATCCCTTATTTCATCATCTCGCCCTTACTGTCTGCGACCTATCGCAAAACGAACCTGCACGCCAATAAGACCGATGCCTTAGACTGTGCGCACATCGCCAAGGCCTACTATGGAGATGAAAGGCTTCATGTGTTTGAAAAGCAGGAAGACAGGTTTATCAGCTTACAGAGGCTCAACAGGATGTATGAAGACGAGCTTCAGCACTTGAGAAAGCGGAAAGTTTCTTTCAGAAGCACTTTAGACATCATCTATCCGCGTTTAGACAAGTGTTTTAATGGAAAAGCCTCATTATATGATCCGGTCGTTATGGAGATCTTAAAGAAGTATCCGCATCCAAAGCTGCTGCTGAAACACAAAGAAGAAACGATCACAAAAGCCATAGAAAGAAGAACGGATCATGGTTTTCTGTTTATTTCAAAGATCGTCCATAAGGTCTATGAATGTGCTATGAAGTGTTATTCGGGATGTGACATCAATGATATCGAAGTAAAGAAGCTTCCGGATATGATCGAGGAGCTTCAGGATCAGATGGAAAGATGTGGATCGTTATTAAGCGAGCTGGTCAATGAGGCCTCCAGGATCGAATACTTCAATAATGTAGCTTCGATCATCGGGATCGGAGTCAATCTGGCATCCAGGATCATTGCCGAGATCGGCGATATCTCCAGGTTCAGGAATCACAGAACCTTGTCAGCCTATGCAGGACTCAACCCTTTCATCAAGCAGTCAGGGGATGAAGACGGCCTGCATCTTAAGATCTCCAAGAAAGGAAACCGTCATCTTCGCTGTCTTCTCTATCTGGGAGCGACCTGCAACTACCGTTTGAAGAAAGGCGATCCCTTGTATGAATTCAACCAAAAGAAAAGGCAGCAGTCTCAATCCCCATTGAAATCCAAAGCTGCCAATATCGCCGCAGCACATAAATTACTGGTCATAATCTATGTGCTTTGTAAAAACGGCGAACAATACCGTTTCTAACTGAATTATAATCTATCTTTTCTTTAATTGGGAGAACCTTCTCCTGTTTTCGTCATGCACAAATACAAACAGGTCTCATAAAAAAGAGAAAATCTTCAAAAACTGTTGATTTCCTCTTGAATTAAGTTATCGAATTTTTGTGCCCAAAAAGAAAAGCAGACTTTCGTCTGCTAGATCTTCTCGATATGCCAGATGTCACTGACATACTCTTCGATCGTACGATCAGAAGAGAAATATGCCGATCTGGCGATGTTGATGAGACACATCTTCGCCCATTGATGCCTGTCTTCATAAAGCTTGTAGACTTTCTCATGAGCTTGACAATATGCTTCGAAATCCGCAAGGACCATATATTCGTCGTTTCTGTAACGGAATTCGTCAAGGATCTCCTTGAAATCATCCACCTTGCTGCTCCAGGTGCCATCTGACAAGGAATCGAAGATCCTCTTGAGAAGCGGATCGTTCAGCATGAAGCTGTAAGCATCATAGCCCTCTTTCTTTTTCCGCTTGACTTCTTCCTCGTTGAGACCGAAGATGACACAGTTCTCATCCCCTACAAGTTCTCTGATCTCGACATTGGCGCCATCCAGTGTACCCAATGTGACAGCACCGTTCATCATGAACTTCATATTACCGGTACCGGAAGCTTCCTTACCGGCTGTGGAGATCTGCTCAGAAACATCGGATGCCGGCATCAGCTTTTCAGAGACAGTGACTCTGTAGTTTGGAATGAATACCACATTGATGTATTTGGATACTTCCGGATCATTGTTGATCTTTTCAGCGACACAATTGATCAGTTTGATGACCTTCTTGGCAAAGGTATACGCACTGGCAGCCTTCGCCCCAAACAGGAACGTCGTTTTCTGCATCGTGAAATTCGGATCATCTTTGATCTTGAAATACAGAGAGATGACATACATGATATCCATCAGCTGACGCTTGTAGGCATGCAGACGCTTGGCGATCGAATCGAAGATAGAATCCGGATCGATGACGATATCATGATTCTTTCTCACCCAGTCGGCAAGCTGCTGTTTCTTGATGGATTTGACAGCAAGGAATTCCTCCTGCAGGTTCCTGTCATCGACATGTTCCATCAGATCGGCGATCTTTCTGAAATCCTTCCTGAACCCCGGACCGATATATTTCTCGATCAGGTTGCTGAGCTCAGGATTGGCGTAGAGGAGCCATCTTCTCGGCGTGATGCCGTTGGTCTTGTTGTTGAACTTGTAAGGATAAATGTCGTAGAAATCACGGAACGTGTCATTCCTGATGATGTTGGAATGGATCTTCGCAACGCCGTTGACCGAATAGGAACCGACGATGGAAAGATAAGCCATACGCACATTTCCTTCGTAAATGATCTGCACAGAATCGATGAAATTGTGCTTCTTGCCCATGGCGATCAGTTCTTTTTTGAACTGAGAATCGATCTCTTCAATGATCAGGAAGATCCTCGGAAGGAGCTTTCTGATATATTCAACAGGCCATTTTTCCAATGCTTCCTGCATGACTGTGTGGTTGGTATACGCAAAAGTATGCGTGACCGTCTCCCAGGCCTTGGCCCAAGGAATGTGATAGGAATCCATCAGGATACGCATCAGTTCCGGGATCGCCAGTGCCGGATGGGTATCATTCAGCTGAATGACGACCTTGTCAGAGAAGTTGTCAAGAGTGCCGTAGATCTTAAGATGATCATTGATGATCGACTGCAGGCCGGCTGCAACAAAGAAGTATTCCTGTTTGATACGCAGATACTTGCCTTCTTCTGTCGTATCATCCGGATAGAGGTTCAGACAGATATCCTCAACATCGGAAAGATACTTGCGGTAGTCTCTGCCTGCCGGAAGATCATCAGACGGTTCAGCATTCCACATCCTCAAGGTGTTGGCTGTGGCGTTGTTGGAGCCGATGATCGGCATATCATATGGAACGGCCAGGACATGTTCCGTGTCCTTCCTGTGGAATTCCAGTTCTCCATTGGCATCTCTTGTGATATCCACATATCCATAGAACCTGACGTCGACTGTCTTGTCCGCTTTACGGACTTCCCATGGATTCTCGATACGCAGCCACTGATCAGGCACTTCCACCTGCTCATTGTTTTCGATCAGCTGCTTGAACAAGCCGTTCTTATAACGGATCGTATTGCCTGAACCCGGATACTTGAGAGTAGCCAGGGAATCCAGGAAGCAGGCAGCAAGTCTGCCCAGACCGCCGTTTCCAAGACCAGCGTCCGTCTCGATGTCCTCGATATCGTTGATATCGATGTTCAGTTCCGCAAGACCTTCTTTGACGACATCATAGATCCCTAATGACATCATGTTGTTTCTAAGCATCCTTCCCAAAAGGAACTCAAGAGAGAAATAATAGATCTGTTTTTTATGTCCGCTTCTCACGAAATACTTGGTCTCACGCCAGTCTTCCAGCATGTATGTCTTGACCATTTCCGATAAAACGACATATTTTTCTATCATGCCTGTCTCAGACAGGTCTTTTCCGTAATGAATGTGGGCAAAATAATCAAAATATTCGATAAAACTATCTTTATTCTGGAATGCCTCGTTACGGTAATTCTTAAATCTAGTAGTCATAAAATTTTCCTCACAGCCATTAATTATACAATAAGTTTTCCAATTCTTTGATCTTTTCTGCATATTCAGGCTTCCTTGCCTGCATGTTAACCGCTTTCAATCGCTCCAGCTGGTCCTCCAGGAAAGCGAGAAAGACTTCATCTCTTCTTTTCAAAAGGATCGGACCGTATCTGATCTCCAGATCTGTGTAAGGATCATGCAGATCGGCAGAAAAACGGATGATCTGATAATAGTATCCGTCATAGACGACTTTTTCATCCTCTATCGTATACATGTGATCGGAGATGTACTGTCTGAGCAGATCCACATCGGTATTGGACTGGACAAGGAAGTATAGATAGCGTTCCACTTCGCAGTTTTCCAGGATGTGTCTGATCGTATGATAGCCCATCCCGGCAATGACGACGATGTCCACATCGTCAGCCGCCTTAGCCAAGCCATCAGAAAAGACCGGGATGACTTTACCTTCAAGTCCCCATTTCTCAATGTTCTCTTTCACATGATTCAAAGGACCTTCAGCGATCTCTCCGGCATAGACTTTGTCGCAGATGCC
>JAEEGI010022765.1_pt1 | contig 12353 bp, 4 predicted proteins | sample 8958751 | NCBI WGS metagenome assembly JAEEGI01 (sample SAMN16246545, study PRJNA631951) | gut metagenome | biome: gut microbiome; feature: rumen; material: KS-attached | host: Bos | place: Iran: Karaj | collected 2018-10 | reverse complement strand
AATATTCTATTATTTTATTATTATCATCTTTTTCATTCATTTTAATTAAATTTCTTTGTAAAGAAGAAATAGTATTATATAAATCTTTATCAAATTTTTCCATATCTCTTCTCATTTCATTATCTTCTGCTTCAAAAGGTTCAAATTCCATAAAAGATTTATTAATTAAATTTATATATTCTTCTGCTTCTTTTGATATATTTATTGTGTTCGATTTTTCTATTAAAATTTCTTTTGATTTTATTGGAACATAAAATGCATTTGTACTAATTGATTCATTATTATTTATCAAACTTTGATTCAATGAAAATGCTGGTGTTGTATAATTTAATTTGGTTTTTGTCCTATGTTTTAAATGATTTAAATATGTATGCTCAAATAATTTTATTTGGTCTTTATTGAAAAATTGAAATTTATTAAAAAAAGTTAAAAATATTTGTACTATATCATAATTTTTTTCTAAAGATTTTGTTATGAATTCTTCAATAGTATAAATTTCTTTATCAGAAAAGAAATTATTTATTATTTTTTTAAGATTTGATTGATTAATATCATCATGTAAAAATCTCATATGACAATGATTTAATAATAATTTAACGTCTTTAATATAAATTTGATTTTTTGAAAAAGAACATAAATTTGCAATTATATTTGTTTTATCATTATTACTCCCATAATAAATTGAATAAAATCCATTTACAAATTCTTCATTAGATAAACAAAGAAAATCTATTTCATTATCATTATCAATTTGTTTATTTATATCCAAATTAAAACTCATTTTATTATGAAATGAATTTAAAATTAGTTTTTGTGCTAATATTAATGGAATTTTACTTATTTGAAATAAAGTATACATATCTACTCTATCACCTGATGCATGTTTTATTGAATAATATAATGAATTTAAAAATGCTAATCTATTTGAAATTTCGTCATTCAATGTTAATTGATAATTCATTTTTATTTATAATGAAATTCTCATTTTATTTTTTTTAATTAAAAAAATTATTTTAAATTCTTTTTTTTATATTATATTTAATATTCTTATCACAAAAAAGAGTATTAATATTTTTATTGTTAATTGATTTTATGATTTTTTAAAAGAATATGAATTTATTTTTAGGAATTATTTATAAAAAATATGATAAAAAAAACATTTTTAAACATTCTGGTATATTTTAAAGTTTTTTTTTATATAGAATATTATCAATTAAATTTTCTTTATTCATAATTTTTAAATCAAAAAAAAATCAAACAATTAATTAATAAATTTAATTAATAATATTATATGAAATTTCAAATTAACTAAACAAATAATTTTTTGTGAAATATTTTTTAAAATATTTAAATCATATTCATTCTTTAAAAAAAATTACCAATATTTCCAATTTTATTATCAAAAACATTAAAATAGTTTTTTTCTTTTTATTTTTATCATTAATCAAAAATAATAATCTATTTCTAAAGAATATTCTTTATGTTTTTTTCAAAAAAAGAGATTTTTTGTCCAAAAAAATACTAATACTAATTGTTTATAAGTATTTCTATCTTAATCATTTATAATTAAATTATAAAATGAATATTTTTAAATCAAAAAAAAATGAAATCAGAATTAAGTGAAAGAAAAGGAGTTAGAAATTCTCAATTTTTTAGACAATTTACAAGACAAATAACAATGACCTCAGAAATAAATAAATTAATGGAAAAAAAAATTTCTGATTATGTAAAAAATTTAATCAATAAATTAAATAGTCTTCATAATGTAGATGATAATGATAAAAATAAAAAAAGAAAAAGTATTAATTTACCTCCAGTAACATTAATACCATTTAATTTAACGAATGATACATATAAAATATTAGATTATATATTTAATAAAAAAACAAAAAAGAAAAATGATATATTATATATTCAACATTTTTTAACTTTATATGATTCATTAATAAAAAATTTATTTAAAACAAAATTATTAACAAACCCAAATATATTATTAAATCAATTAGCAAAATATATTAAATTACAAAAATTATCTCCAAATCAACTGTTATTTAGATATGGAGATAGAGGAGATTATTTTTATTTTATTTTTCAAGGAAAAGTAACAATTTTAATTCCAAGAGAAATAAAAATAGAAATTACAGAAAGTCAATATATAGAACATTTAGAAAAACTAAGAGAATTAAAAGAATATGGTTTAATAATAAAAACAATAGATACAAATATAAATATATTTCATTCTTTTAGTGTTAAAGAATTAAAAAATATTGCATATGATATGATAAATAAAAAAAATAGTTTAAATAAGCCAATGTTCAAAAAATTAGATTCAATAAAGAATAATAATATAAATATTAGACAAAGTATTTTTCAAAAACCAATAGGAGAAATATTTTTAATAGATGAATATATAAATTCAGTAGAACCCAATTTTAACAAGAGAAAAACAACAATAAATTTTATAAATTCCAATTTTCATAATAATTACAATACAAATATAAATGATAATAATGAAGAATATGTGAAATTAGAAAAAGAAATAAAAAAACAAGAAGATTCAAAAAGAGGATCATATGAAATAGTAAATTTAAGGATAAAAAAACATATAATATTATATGGTTATTATCAAGTAGCAACATTACAAGAATTTAAAACTTTTGGTGATGTTGCTTTAGCAGCTTCTTCTTCATATAGAACAGCAACAATAATATCAATTGGAAAAACAATTTTAGGTGAAATTGGTAATAAAGTTTATTCTAAATGTATTAAAACTTGTATGGATTTAGTTAGATATAAAAATGTTAGTGAACTTATTAATATTCCTATTTTTAAAGATATTGAAATTGATCAATTTAATGAAAGATATTTTAATCATTTTCATTTAAGTATTTTTAAAAGAGGCGATATTATTTTTAATCAAAAAGAAGAAAGAAAAAATGTTTATTTTATTAAAGAAGGAGAAATTGAATTATTTATGAAAGGTTCTATTGTTGATATTAATAAAATTATAAATGAATTTTCTCCTAATGATATTAATGAAAGAAATAAAATATTAAAAGGAAAAACAAATGAAGATGATATTTTATCTGTTTATTATAATAAAGATAAAGAGATTAATAATTGGAGAATTTTAAGTCAATATCCTTCTGATGTTTTTGGTTTAGATGATTGTTTATTTAATGGAAATTATTTTGTTAGTGCTATTTGTAAAACAGGAATTTTAAAAGTTTATGAAATTGAAATTAAAGTTTTTGATGCTGTTTGTAATTCTGTTAGAATTAATGAAAATTATTTAAAATATATTAAATTTAAAAAAAATCAAATGTTAGAAAGATTAAAACATATTAGAGAAACTTATATTAATCATAAGTATAAAGAAAGAGAAAATGCTTTTAAAGTTTATTCTAAAAGCCCTAAATTAAGTTTTCCTAACGAATACTTTTTAAATATAAATTTAATAAAAAAAAAATTTCAAGAAATAAATTCAAATTCAAATTCAAATATTTCTATATTAAAAACAAAGACAAAAACAAATAAAAATAATTTCAATGAATCATCATGTAGAATAAATTTAAAGAAAAAAAAAATAAATTCATTGATTCGTTCTTCGAATTATATAATAACAGAAACTTCATTAATATTAAATTCACCTCAAAATTATAATATAAAAAATAAATTAAGAAATTTTTTTACTCCTCAAAAGACACAACAAACTCAAATTTCAACTTCAAGTACTTTTCATAATAAAACAAAGCAAAAAATATCATTTAAACAAAAAATAAATAAAAGAAATAATTATTCTTCTTCATTATGTAATTATATTAAAACTGTTAAAAATATTAAATTAACTCAACCTAAAATTAATGCTTTTAGTGAATTAATGTTTGAAATTTCTAATTCTAATAATAATTATTATTCTGATGATGATGATAATTATAAAAAAAATGATGATGTTAATAATTTTGATGTTTTAGCTTTCGATAATATTATGCAAAAAAAAATTAATTCACCTATTTTTAATATCACTAAAAATAAATTATTCCTTAAAACTTTTTCGGATGGAGGATTAAAAGGAAAAAAAATCAAATTTAAATATAATAGTTTTTTGAATCAAAAGTAAGAAGTATAGTTTTTTTCTTTGATATATATTAAAATTCTATATAAATTCTTAATATAAGTAATTTTTTAATTATATTTTAGAATTTTTTGTTTTTATAATTATCATCTTATTTATTTTTCATAAGTTCAACTGATTCTTTTACTTTAAAAAAAAAATACTTTTATTAAAAAAAGATTATAAACATAAATGACATATCAAAAATCTTATATATCAAATCAGATTTCTCTTTTATAAAATCTTTAATTTTTCTAAATTAATTCATAATAGAAAAAATATATTTTTATAATATATTTATCAATGATTTAATAATTTAATATCTTATCTATATTTTTTGTGATATTAGAAATAATATATGATTACTAATATATTATATTGATGTTTAAATATATAAATAATAGAAGAAGTTAATAATATTAAAAATAAAAAATTAAAATTCAATATAAAAGAGAAATATAATATTTAATATATTATTTAATATTAATAATAATTTAAAAAAAGAAAAAAAAAATGATTTATAATAATCAAGGAGGAAATATTGGATTTTCATCATCAACATTACCTCAAACAACAAAAAAATTATTTACTCCAATTAAATTATCAATGCCAGTATTATCAGAAGTAATAATATATAAAGAGAAATCACTTCCAAATTCTCCAAAAAAAAAAAAAGAAGAAAAATATAAAAATAAAAAATTTCCCTCTCAAAAAGCAACTTTTATATTACCAAAAAAAAACTCAAATTCACAAGGAAATTCCCCAATAAAAAGGCCAAAAACAAAAAAAGAAACGAAAAAAATAAATTATTTTAGAAATCATTCAAAAAAAGTAAATAAGAGTTTACATTTATTTAATGAAATATATGATTCCTTAGTAGAATCGATAAAAAATAATAGAGTAAATACTGAAAAAATTAATAATTCATTAGAATATTCAATGAATGATATTCAAGAAGAAAAAAAAATAAGTCCAATAAAAGATTATAAAAAAAGAAAAGGTCCAAATAAGAAATTTTCATATTTATCATCAATTAATATTCCAAAAATTTTAATAACACCATCATTTAATTCATTAGAAGACGAAGCAAAAAGTATGACAAATACAATAGAAATACAAAATTTTTATGAATATACAAAAAATTGTATGAGAATAATAGTAGAATTAAAAGAAAATAAAAATAATGCATCAATACCAAATAAAGTGAAAATACTTAATCCAGATAATCATAGTAAATTAGCAGTGTTTGATTTAGATGAAACATTAATTCATGGAGTAGTAAATATATCAAATTATAAAAATGAAAAAAATATTATTTCAGTTATAACACCTTCTAAAAAAATAGCAAAAATAGGAGTTAATATTCGTCCTCATTGGGAAGAAGCAATAAAAAGAATAAAAAAATTATATACTATTGTTATTTATACTGCTTCTCATTCTTCATATGCTGATGCAGTATTAAATTTTTTAGATCCTGAAAATAAATATTTTTATAATCGTTTATATAGAAGTAATTGTATTAATGTTAAATTAAATGGAAAAGATTATTATATTAAAGATATGAATATTTTTGAAGGTTTTGAACCAAAAAATATTTTAATTGTTGATAATTCTGTAATGGCTTTTGCTTATAATTTAGATAATGGAATTCCTATTCTTCCTTATTATGATGCTGAAAAAGATTTAGAATTATTATTTGTTGCTTATTATTTTGAAAGCTTATATAAATGTGATGATTTAAGAATTATTAATAAAAAATATATGAAATTAGATTATTATTTAAATCAAGCTATTGAAGAATATAATAATGAAAGTGATGATGAAAGTGAAGATAATATTTGTTCTGATGTTAATCAAAAAGAAAAAGAAATTTTTCAAGATAAAATTCATGATAAAAGTAATAAAGGAGTTTCTATGAAAAATTTATTTTTACTTACTAAACAAAAAAGTTTAAAAACTAAAAGAAATTCAAAATTTGTTGAACAATTAGAACTTGATTTTAATCAGTTGAGAAATAAATTTAGTAGAGATGAAGAAAGTAAAATATAAATTTTTTAGTTTTTTTATTTTATTTTTTTTATTCAAATTATTTTTCGCTTGAATTGTTGTTGTTTCATTTATGTTAATTGACTTTTTATTTAATTCAATGTAATTATTGAAAATTATTCTTTTATATAATTTTATTATATTATTATTCTAAAATTTTCTTGATTTGTTATGATATAAAAATTATTTTAATTTTGATTTTTTTTATTGATTATTATAAAATTAAGTTTATATGGAATTAAAACAATTTTCATATAATCAAAAAACCAAAAATAAAAATCAGAAACAAATAAATAAAAAAAAGTAAAAAATAAAAAGAAAATAATAAAAAATCAATTTTTACCCTTTAAATTATAAAAAAGTTAAAATTTAATGATTTTTCATTTCAGCTTCAACTTCATCTCTATTGGGCATAACACAAAGAGCTCCTTTCTTAGTAGTAACAAGAGAAGCTGCAGCTTGAGCGAATTTAAGAGTATCTTCTACTTTATCCATATCTAAATTATCAAGTCCATATTCAAGAACTTTACTAAGAGCAGCACCAAAGAAGCAATCACCAGCACCAGTAGTTTCAATAGTATTAGGATTTTCATATGCTTTAACAAAAACATCTTGTCCACCATAATAACCTCTTGCACCATCAGGACCATATGTTGCAAATACTAATTTAGTATGATATTTATCAATAATTTTATGAACTCCTTTATCATAATCAGTTTCACCAGTTAAGAAAGTAATTTCATTATCTGATATTTTTAATATATCTGCAAATTGTAATCCATATTCCATCCATTGTTTTGCTTTCTTTTCACTGCTCCATAATGGAGGTCTGTAATTAGGATCAAATGATATTGTGCATCCTGAATCTTTTGCTATTTTTAATGCTTCAATTGTAGCATCTTCAGCTGGTTGATCAGTAAATGATAAAGTACCAAAATGGAATATTGTACTATTTTGAATTAAACTCTTATGATTTTGAATATCTTCCTTTGTTAACATTATATCTGCTCCTGGTTTTCTATAAAATGAAAAGTCTCTGTCACCATTTGGTAATTTTTCAACGAAGGCAAGAGTAGTGTGAACACGTTTATCAAGTTCTAATCCAGACATGTCGATATCTTGTTCTTCAGTTCTTTTCTTTAACATTCTACCAAACATGTCATTACCTACTTTACCTATAAAGGCTACGTTCTTTCCTGCTTTCTTCATCATTGCTAATAAGTTACATGGTGCTCCACCTGGGTTGCATTCATATAATGGATTTCCTTGGTCTGATTCTCCGACTTGCACCCAATCAATTAAAAGCTCTCCTAATCCAACGCAATCGTATTTTTTTGACATTTTTTTTATATATATTTTTTTAACATTTTTTTACCAGTTATATAGGATTTTTTTTACAGGAAGTGTTTTTACAAAATATATTTAAATTAATTTTTATATTTTTTTATTTTTTTTTTGAAAAGGGAAAAGGAAAAAAGGAAGAAAGAAGGAATTTTGGATTTTTTAAAATTAGAAGATTGATATTTTTTTGGGTTTTGGGGCTTTTATATTTTTGAAATTTTGTTTTTTCGGAAAAAGATAATGTTTTTTAGGGTTATTAATGTTTTTATTTTTTATAATAATAAAATAGAATTAGGATGTTTATGAAAAGTAAATATATAAAAATTGAACTTTAAGGTGAATTAATTAAAAATTTGTATTCTTTTGTTGTTTAATGATGATTTTTGTTTTTTTAATTTTTGAAATTGTAAGCAAGAGCTTTTGAAAAAATTTGTGACAAAGATGTATAATTAAATTTAATTAATTATTTCATATCGGTTATTAATTTTTCTTTATTTATTTATTTTTTTCACAATAAATATATTATTAATTTATTTGATTTACATTGTTTTTTTTTCCTCTATCAAATTAATAAGTTATTTACCATATTTATTAATTAATTAAATATTTTTCAATTATTAAAAGAAATATAATAATAATGCTTACTCATTATCATTTAAATATGTTTTAATATAAATGAATTAAGCATTTGAAAGTAAAATTTTATAATTTAATTAAATAAACAGAGAAAATACATAAAAGAACATTATAATAAAGAAATAAAAAAAAAATATTATAATATAATTAATTATGATGTATGTAATAAATAATTATTATTTATTCTAAATTTTATCTGCTTTACAATTCTTATTTTGGTTTATTAATTCATATAAAAATTATTAACTATTGAATATTTTTTTTTTGTTATCATTTCTTACCTTTATTAGATTATTACCACCATCCATGGACGAAAATTGGTTCAGGGAGCACCAGTTATTCTTGATCTGCGTCAAGGGAACTTCAGGTAATAGCTTTTATTTGCATGTATTTATGCCTACCAATAAGCAAAAATAATTAATTTCAAAAATATTATTAAATCAAAATATATATTTTCTTTTTTTAATTTTAAATATTCTTAAAAAAATAAACATCATTTATAAAAAAAAAAAAAGTAAAAAAAAAAAAATACCAAAAAATTGATTTTATTAAAAAATCTAAAAAAAAACAATTAAAAAAAATCTTTTAAAATAAATGAGTAATACTCTAAAAATTCAATCAAAACCACATTATCAATTAACAAACTCAAACGAAATTTCTCCTAGATTAGCTTTTTTAAATTCATTGTATTATTCTTTAAAATATTCATCAGGAGATAAAGTAGATATGTATACATTATTTCAAATAAGTAAAATTCCTTTAATTGTATCTCAAAAATTAATTTTAAATTCATTTCATAATAAAATGAGTTTTAATTTAAACACTAATAGTCAAATTAAAAATGATTCTGAAATTGATTTTCTTTGTTTAACTAATGAAGAATTTGTAAATGGATTTAATTCAATTTATTATGGAAGTGATAGTGATAAAACTAATATAATTGCTAATTTATGTTCTTTTTCTAAAAATCAAATTTATATTAAAGATGTTAAATTATTATTAAATCATTGTCATATGAGATTTTTACATGATGATATTAATTTATTAACTCTTAAAAAAATAATAAATAATTTCTTTGAAGATAAAGAAATATATTCAATTGAGGAATTTATAACAAAATCATTAGAAAAAAATTATGATATAATAGAAATATTTTTAACTTTTTTCGATAAATTCAAATTTTTCAATAATGATCAAATAAAATTATTTGAACATACATATTTAAGTAATATAATAAATAATACAAAATCAAAATTAAATTATACAACTCCTGCTTTTTCATTAGATCAAAGTTTAATAAATAATAATGAATCAATAAGTACAAATGTAGTTTATCCTTCGATAATGTCTAAAGAGCTTTTCATTGAAAAATCATATAAAATTATTATATCTAAAGAAGCTGAAGATTATATTAATCTGATTAAAAAATCTATTATGGAATTTGAACCTTTCGAAGCAGAAGATAATGAAATGAGAAGAGATATGGAACAATTTGATAAAGATTTATATGATACTATTTCTTCTTTACAAAGAAATGTAATTAAAATGAATGATGATTGTAATAATAGTATTATTGAATTGTCTAATAGAAGTAATAAAAGCTTATCTCCTTATCAAAAATATTATAGAAAAATGAATAAAAATAATCTTCATTTTGCTAAAGTTTGTAAAAGCTTTTTTAATCAAATTGAATTTGATACTGTTGAAAAAACTGAATTAACTGATTCTAAAAATTATGTAAATGCTCAAACAACTAATCATTTGACTAAATCTAAATTAAATTTATTTAAAACTAATTCTTATAGTCAAACTATTAATATTGAAAATTCAAAATATGTAGAAATTTTTTGTTTAAAATTAGCGAAAACTTTAACAAAATTTAAAAGAGTTAAATTAATTTTAGCAGGAAATTTATTATTTTATTATACTTATAATAAAAAATCTTTGAATGACACAAATTCGTATTCAGAATATAAATTAAAATCTTTAATTTGTACTAGTCAATTATTTCCTGTTATAATAAATAATCCTTTAATACCAAATAATTTAAGTATATCAATAACAAAAAATAAGAAATTTTACCAATTTCAAATATTTTCAACTTTACATAATAATCAAATAATATATAATTTTTTTCTAACAAATAAAGAAGACATAGAAATATTAAATAATCATATTATCAAAACAGAACAATTAAGAGAAATTAATGATAATTATGATTTAACATCAAAAGAAACAATAGAAATAGGATGTGGTCATTTTGGAAAAGTATTACTTAGCCCTCATAAAATAACAGAAGAAAAATTAGCAGTTAAAGTTATTTATAAAAATCATACTGAGAGAGATAAAATGAAAAATATAAATACTGAAGAAAATATAGATGAAGAAAGAGAAGAAATAAGAAAAATAGAAAATTTTAAATGTATTCAATGGGAAAAGGATATATTTATGTTTTTATCTAATTTAAGAAATGCTCCAAATGTAGTTAAATGTTATGAATGGTTTGAAAATTCAAAATGTATATATTATATAAATGAATATTGTGATTGTGGAAATATAAAAAAATTAACATTACCGAAAAATATATCTTTAATAAATACATTTACAAAAAATTTAATAAGTGGATTACATACACTTCATTCATATGGAATAATTCATAGAGATATAAAAAATACTAATACATTATTAAAGAAAAGAGAAGATGGAAAAATTATTTTGAAAATAATAGATTTTGGATTAAGTAAAGTAATGGGAATAAATGAATATGCTTATGAAGGTTATGGAAGTTTACCTTATAAAACTCCTGAACAATTATCAGGAAAAAAATATAATTTTTCCGTTGACATTTGGGCTTTGGGTATTAGTATCTATTGGTTAATTTATAATAATTTTCCTGTCCCTTGTCAAAGTAAACATAAAATGAAAAAATTATTAGTTAAATATGAATATAATAATAAAGATAAAAGTGTAAGTAATTTATATTGTTATAAAATCCTTTCTTCTACTCTTATTAATGATTATAAAAAAAGAGCAAATGTAAAAGAACTGTTGAATGTAAAAGATACTGATCTTTCTTCTAAATAAATATATATAGTTAATATAATTAATGTTTGTCAATATATTTTATTTAGTGCTCGAGCTTTTGTAAATTAAATAGTTTATAATAATAATATAAATATTATATTTTCTAGAATAAAAAGGATAATTAATTTTTTACATTAAAAAGTAAAATTATTTTTTATGCTTGTATATTTTAAATATAATGTATATAATATAATTATATACTTTCAATTAACTTATTTTTAAATAACTTAAAAATTGTATATTATGTATAAAATTATTTTGTGTGAATTGAACTTTATTTCTATTAATTTTTCTATGTGAAATATCATTTTTATATTTATTATAATTTCCAAAATCTTTCAAACTATTACTTAAATGTTTTCTATGACTATTAATAAGAATTTTATTTGTCATTATATTTGAAAAATTAGTATCTAAACTCTCAACAGATTTGAAATTATTAGTAACATTATTTTTATTTTGCTCATAATCCTCATAATTATAATAATATAAATTACTTTTTTTACTTGATTTTTCATTATCAGAGATTACATTTTTTTTAATGAAATAATTTGGAGAACTTTTCATTTGGAAATTATCTGATAAAAAAGCATTATTTCTAGTCTTAAAATTGTAAATATTTGGCATTTTTACATTTTGAATTTGGTATTTTTGTTTAAAGAAATTTTCACTAAAATTATTTTTTTTATGATTCTTATTTTTATTTTTATTATTATTGAATTGTTCTTTAATTTCTGAAAAATGAATTATAGATTTAATAGGATTAGATAAAATGTCATTAAAGACTTTTTCGGCTTCTTCCATATTTCTTTTTTTTTTTCTTGAATAATATAAAAATGAACTTGTTCTTTTAAATTTTTCTTTAGGAATAGATAAAAGACTATTTCTTTTAGAGTTATTATTTTCTTCATCTTCACTTGATTCAACATATAAATTCAATTTATTATTGTTATTATTATTTATTGTATTATTATTAATAGTTGAATTATTGTTTATATTATTATGATTTATATTTAAATTAGTATTATTATTATTATTATTATTATTATTATTATTATTATTATTATTATTATTATTATTATTATTATTTTTAATAAGTTTTTTAGAATTATTTTTTTTTTTTTTTTTTTTA
>JAEEGI010022755.1_pt1 | contig 12356 bp, 9 predicted proteins | sample 8958751 | NCBI WGS metagenome assembly JAEEGI01 (sample SAMN16246545, study PRJNA631951) | gut metagenome | biome: gut microbiome; feature: rumen; material: KS-attached | host: Bos | place: Iran: Karaj | collected 2018-10 | reverse complement strand
GACTGTTAGATTGAGGTTGTAAACTAGAAGCCTCAATCTAACAAGATGACTTGATATGAGAAATGGTGCTTAGGCATCATGGTAATGAGTCTAGTTGCTCAAATCATACAGATAATTCTTTGATTGAGTAGATAGTTCTTGGAGGGCATCAAACCCTCCAAGTTTTTGTATAGATAGCTAATCCACCAGGTTCGCAAATGGCCTCTTGCCTGCATGAATGGCTTTAAAGTCTTCTATCATCTGTCGCTCAACATCTCGTGGGTCATCAGAATACAAAGTTTTCCAGCATACGATTAAGTCTCTTGAATCGGATAACTGCCAGATGTATCGACCGCCCCAGTGACCAACGTTAGCACCCTGTCCGAAACGTAGATATTGACCTAAACGCTTCTGGAGTGTAGCAGAACTTCCTACGCCGCCAGCTTTGCCGATATAGACAACGGGCGTATCTTCCACCCAATTGGCTTCTAATTCGGCGATAGAGACATTTGGGTTCTTTCCTTTGAAGAAGCCTCCTGTTCCTTTGGGCAGGAACTTTGGGGCAGACACCCTCTCACGAAGCACGACGTAAACGCCCTTCTGTGCAGGGATTTGTGTACTTGCACCATCCATTAATTCGCCCATGTTCTTGAATCCCTCGAAGCCTTGGGCCTGAAAAAACTCTCTGTTCATCATAATGGTCATCATTAAGCATTAACATACGCAAAGTTACAACCTATTTTTGATTGCTGCATGGAAATCACCATTACGAACGGTTGGGATTATATCCCACGTTTTCTCGCCACGACAAAACAAGCAAGCTCCTTTTGTTCGTCTGGCTTAACGAAAACGTTCCGTTCTCCATGGAACCGATTTGAGTATTCAAATCCTTCATACCTACACCTTTTTAAATAATAGTTCTAACCTGTTCATACTTTCTAAAAGCTCTGCAAATACTGGTTTTTCACCATATATCATAGCAGAAGACATATCTTCATAGTCCTTTTTCCAGTTTGCCAAAGATTCTGATGGTGGAATAAGTTGGATATTCTTTCGGATGTCTGCCGTATAATCTACGCCTTGCATACTGGTGAGTGTGGAGCGATGACGAAGGATAGTTTGCCATAACTCATCATTATGTATGGCCTTCTCAGCAACGCCCTGCTGCATCATCATGTGGAGGTCATAAATATGACGGGAACGACGTTTGGCATCTACCTGTTTGTTGACAGAAAACAATTCGTGTAGAAGGAATGCCTTTTCCAAAAATGTCTTTTCTGCTATTGCGGTCTTAATCGCAACATCAACCTGTGTTGTACTTATAGTAGGTAACGCCTCTTCCACCATACTGTGCAACTGGGCTTCATCGTATGGCTCCAATAAAGAACGAGCACCAGCCTCAATCTTGACGATGGGTGGAATATAAGCCAGTTGATCTTCAAACACAGACTGATAGCGGATGAAAATACTTCGAGGTTCTGGATAAGTGGCATCGCCCTTACCATCAGGCTCTGCTTCTATCTGGCATTTGTTTTTAAGTGAAGTCTGACCAATTGCCTCAACTAATTGGCAGTATAGTTCATCGCGAACAAAGATAGAAGAGGCCTTTCGTAATTTCTTTACTTGTTTTTTGGTCAGTTCACCGTCAAGTTCGAAAACATTACGGTCTATGGCCAGGTCTATATCCTCGGAGAAACGATTGATGAGGCCCCACACTTTACTGAGGGATGTGCCTCCCTTGAATACTAAGTTATCTGCACATGGCAAACTGAATACTATTTTCAGAATTGTGGTCACCCACAGGTCTTTTTCTATCGCCTGTTTGGGCAATGCCTTCTTGATGGCAGTCTGTTCCAATATCGTTCGCTGCTGAGCTGTGGTCAGCGTAAAGTAGTTATTCTTCTGCATAGAGCGATTTGATGATTGAGGACACCCAGGCAGGCATCAGTTGATAATCCTGTTCAATGGATTTCTTTTCTTCTTTCGCTAATAATTCCTTCGTTCGAGCTATGATTTCTGGTGTGATATGCTCTTTGCCAAGACTTCTATAGGCAGATGTCAGCAACATGGCAAGTTGTGAATGAAAGGCTAAATACTTGGGGGAAGAACGTTTGAACTCGATAGTCCCACCATTTATCAACGAGATTTTGCGGCTATAACTATCTGTCATAAACACAACGTTCATCGGAATTTGAGTAGAGAAGCCAAGTCTATTAAGTGCATATAGTCCGGTTGGTACTGTATGAGCCTTGTCTCGTTTTGCTATCCCGTCAGCAACTTCTTCAAGCGTTGGGTAGAGGATTCCTAAGCCAAGTTTTTTATCTATCTTCGGATAATAATAGATGCCACGACCTATACGGAGGATGGTTCCATCATTTGTCATACGTTCCAATGTCTTATTGATAGATTTCTTTTCCCCATAACGGATAAAGTCTGAAGCGAAAAGGACATTACCCCTACCGCTCTTCTTAATTCTATTAAGTATCTTTGTTTCAATAGATTGATTCGTCATATGATATTATTTTTGTCGCAAATTTAATATAAAATTACGACAAATACAAATAAATGGGCTATTATTTTATCTTTATAGGCCATTTTTAGTTATTTTGACTCGGTTTTATCTAAATATTGAACCAATTGCCTCTTTAAAGTATCTTTAATCTGCTCTCGTAATGACTGAGGACTGATAACTTCGAGGTTCGCACCATAGATAAGGATACGTCCTCGCAGTTCGCGATTGGGTTCTATTGTCAGGCGGACTTCGCCGTAGCATTGGCTATCATGCTCTCCAAAGGGTAGCGTCTCTGTCTGGGAATGGTGCAATGGCTTTGTCAACAGAAGGCCGTGCTGGTATTCAGTCTTCGTGCGGATGATGACTTCCTCGACCTTGGCACCTTTCTCGTGTGTGACACCTATGATGTTCTTAAAGAACTCCTGATAGAAACCTTTAGGGGCAGGAATGTATTCAACATCATCTACCTCACAGACCTCACCTACTATTCTATCTAATGGCACATTATAAGCCTGATAGGGTTCACGATCAGCCTCGCCAAATACGAACCATCGACCATTATACTCTTTGAGGAATTGGGGATGAAAAACCAATGTAAAAGGCTCCTGTCCAAATCGCTGATAATCAAATCTTAGAACTTGCTTGTCTGAAATGGCCTTAAAGAATACAGGAAGAAGATGGATATTGGTAAGATTTTGCTCCATACTTGAACTGATGCGAATATCTCCATCTTTTGCTTCCCTGTTCGTGTCAAGCAAAAGTTGCGTGTTCTCAAAGAAAGCAGAGAACCAACTTGCAGGCATAATTCCTGCTGAGGCTTTGCAGAATGCCACGTAGTCCTCTACAGACTTCTGCACTACAGCCTTGCGCTCTTCAGCGAGCGGGTCGTCTTTCTTGCCAATATAGCGATATGCTCTTCCTTTACCAACCTTTCCGTTATCCTCAATACAGTCAGGGTCGTAAGATCTTAATGCCTTAAGTACTTCGGGGAAAGCTTTCTTAAGTTCTCCGTAGCCCACTTCGCTATTGCATGATATTTTATCATAATAACCTTGTGGCCTTCCATAATATGAAGCAAGAACATCAGCGTAGGTTAAGAAATTGCGTTTCATTAACTCGTTATAAATGCGATTAACGAACTCTGTTCTTAACCCAAAACCAGCAAAGATGTTCTTAGTGGCCATATCTGATATACATTTATGCCGCAAAGTTACATTTTTTTTTCGATATTTGATGCGGTTTGGATAGATTAGCTAAGAAAAAAGTGTTTCGCAAGGCTTGTTATCTGTTTTTTCTTGCAAAAACCGAAGAACAGCATTACTTTTGACATGGCGGTGGAACTACGACTAACTACTATGACAAGTATGGTGGTAGCATTGGCTCATCAACTACCAGAGAGTATTATGGTGGAGGCACAACCACGACATATTACGACGCTTATGGAAATAACATCGGTTCGAGTTCAGACTGGTGATTAGTGGATAACCACATGTGACAACAATCTGAATAAAGTACACAAACGAGAAGTTCATTAATCCTCACCTTGAGTAATTGTGCAAAAACCTGCATTTCCTGCTTTTCCTGCACTGCACCAAAGACGGCATTATAGAAAATTTAACAAAAGTATCAAAAATTAGTGTCCGGCCTTGATACTCTGAGTATCCGGCCTTGATACTCCGAATATCCAGCTTTGATACTCCAAATATCAAGGCTGGATATAAAAGCTACAATCCATACTGGTGCAGGAAAAGTAGGAAATGCAAGAAATACAGGAAAGGTTATCACACGGAAGAATTTCTCTCGATTTTCACTACCTCTGACCTTCGGTCGAAGGTAGGATGCACCTCGGAAATAAAAGAAAATCACGATTTTCTTTGTATTTCTCTCGATTTTCACTACCTTTGTCGAAGGAAAGATTGATTGCATGAGACTTGCTATATGAACCAACAACGACGAGCAATTATTATCGGGGCGACGTCAGGCATAGGGCTTGAGGTGGCTAAGGCGCTGGCGGCGCAGGGATGGCTGGTGGGTATTGCCGGACGCCGACAGGAACGGCTGCAGCAGATACAGCGCAAGCACTTGAACATCGTAGCGACTGAGCAGATAGACGTCACGAAGGCTGATGCCCCTGCACGCCTGTTGACGCTGATAGGCAAAACGGGCGGCATGGACCTCTATTTCCACAGTTCCGGCATCGGCTATCAGAATACGGAGCTCGACATGGAGCTGGAACTGGCTACCGTCGAGACCAATGCCGTGGGAATGACCCGCATGGTGGGAGCGGCCTTCCATTACTTTGAGGCGCACCCTGAACAGCACGGGCAGATAGCCGTCATCAGCAGCATTGCCGGTACTAAGGGACTTGGTGCCGCACCCGCCTATTCAGCCACCAAACGCTACGTGAACCATTATCTGGAGTGTCTGACCCAACTCTGCCACATCCGTCACCTGCGCCATATCACCATCCACGACATCCGTCCTGGCTTCGTGCGCACGGCCCTTATCAGCGGGAGCAACTACCCCCTGCAGCTCGATGCCGCCAAGGTGGCGCAGCACATCGTCAGGGGCTTGAAACGTGGGCGCACCATCATCACCATCGACTGGCGTTACCGCCTGCTCGTCTTCTTCTGGCGCCTCATTCCTCGTTGGCTGTGGGTCAGACTGCGGATTGCGTAATCAGCCTGTTGACTTCATTGAGAACTACTTGCATCAATTTAGAGTAACAGGACTGTGTGAGTGACAAAATGGCGGCGTTTTGTGACAAAGTGGCAGTTTTATGAGTTTGGCATTAATGTTGCATATTTGTGAGTGAGAGCCGCAAGGTTCATGAGAAAGTAATTAACAAAATGTATCACTTAAACAAATAATTAGGAGGTAACGATTATGATGCCAACAATGAGATCAAACAACTGGATTCCAACCGTGTTCAACGACCTGTTTTACAACGACTATATGCCGAAGGCAAACTGCACGGCTCCTGCCATCAATGTGAAAGAATCGGACAAAGCATACACCGTAGAGCTGGCTGCTCCGGGCATGAAGAAGGAGGACTTTAATGTCCACATCAACGACGAGGGTAACCTGGTGGTGAAGATGGAGCGCAAGCAGGAACACAAAGAGGAGGACAAGACCACGCGCTATCTGCGCCGCGAGTTCAGCTACTCGAAGTTTGAGCAGACGCTGATACTGCCTGACGACGTGCAGAAGGAGGCTATCTCGGCCAAGGTGGAGCACGGTGTGCTGACCGTAGAGCTGCCGAAGATGGTGGAAGAGAAGGTCAAGGTTTCGCGCCAGATTGAGATAGGATAACATTTTAAGGAGTTAAAGAAGTTAAGCCACTTCTTAACCACAAACAAGGCCCCGATGACTCATGCTGATGAGTTGTCGGGGCCTTGTTCGAGAAAAATCAAAAAAAGTTTGGTTTTCTCCTCACTTATTCGTATCTTTGCGAGGAAATTGCTAATAGCGGTTGAAAACTACTAAACAAGACAAGATATTCTGGTATGAAGCTGAACCATCTGACCACCACTGTCGTCTTCGTCGCTGCAGGCATGCTGCTGGCTGTTTCGTGCGGGCATGAAAGCAAGGAGAAGACCCAGGTGACCCATGCCGACAGCGTGCTGTTTGCGGCTGGCAGGGCGTTGGACTATACGCGCCTGTTGGAGCTGACAGACAGTTTTGAGCACGAGGGCGCCATCACGCGGATGAACGCCAACCGCTGGCGTGGCGTGGGCTACAACAACTTAGGCAAGGTGCGCAGCGCAGAGTACTACTATCGAAAGGTGGTGGACGCGAAGATAGAGACGGACAAAGACCTGTACTATTATAATAAGTCTGTACGTCGGTTGGCAGAGTTGTTGGTGAGGCGCGGCGAGTATGAGGAGGCGCTGCGCGTGGCCATGCCTGCCATCGACCGGCTCAGGTCGAGTGAGGACTATTCTGAGAAGGACATGGCCATCCTGCTGAACACCATCGGGTGTTGTCAGCTGAACTTGGGTCGCCTGACGGAGGCCGCTAAGAACTACGAGTCTGCCCGGCAGCGGCTGTTGGAACTGGCAGCGAAAGACCCGTCTCAGCGCAATCTGGACGATGCCATTATGGCGGTGGACGATATTGCCCTGAGCTACATCAAGACACACCACTACAGCGAGGCACAGAAGTGGACGGCCGTCACCGACTCGCTAATGGCGGTGCGGTTGCAGAACGTCACGGAAGACCGCCGGAAGCTGGTGGAGGAGTACCGGGGCCGCGTGGCCCTGCACCGCATGCTGGTCCTGCAGGGCATGGGGCAGCAGCGCGAGGCCGCCAGGATTTACACGGAACTGGCCGATAGCGACTTCGGCAAGAGCGACGAGGGACTGATAGGGCTTGCCACCTACCTGATGGAGGCCGGCCGCATGGGCGAGGCTGCCGACAACTTCACACACCTGGACCAGCTGGTGCAGCAGCGCGGGCTGGAACCGACACTGGACAACATCAGCACCTACCTGCTGCCGAAATACAAAGCCAACGTGGGTGCCGGAAGGATTGACAGTGCGCTGGCTGTGGGACTGAAGCTCTGCGACATGCTCGACAGCGTGCTGGTCACCAGCAAGAGCAACGATGCCGCCGAGCTCGCCACCATCTACGACACGCAGCAGAAGGAGAGCATGATAGCGGAACAGCAGGCAGACATGTCGCGGCAGCGCATGAGGAGCATCTTGATAGTGTCGCTGCTGGTCTTTGCCTTCCTGGCCATTTACATCTACCACCGCATCAAGGCCCAGCGCCGTCTGGCTCATGCCTATCAGCAGTTGGAGTTGGCCCACCACAAGCTGGAGGCGGTCAACACGCAGTTGGAAATGGCCAATGCGCAGTTGGAAACGGCTAATGCACAGTTGGAGCAGAAGAACGAAGAGTTGACCGTGGCCAACGAGCGTGCTGAGGAGTCGTCGCGCATGAAGACCAACTTCATCCAGCAGATTTCCCATGAGATACGTACACCGCTGAACATCCTTTCGGGCTTCACGCAGGTGATTACGATGCCCGACATGGAGTTAGACGACGATACGCGCCAGGACATCAACCGCCAGATTAACGAGAACACCAACCGCATCACGGGACTGGTGAACAAGATGCTGGAGCTGTCGGACGTCAACAGTCGGGCGGTCATTGAGTGTAATGACCACGTGCTGGCGGTGCAGATAGCCGCGCAGGCCGCCGAGGACAGCGGCATCACGACGGCTGACCACCTGAACTTCGACATGGAGATGGGCGAGGGCGGTGACACCGCCATGCTACAGACCAACCTGGCTGCGGCGACCCGTGTGCTGACGTTAGTGTTAGACAATGCGCGGAAGTTTACGAAAGGTGCCGAGGCCCTGCACCATGAAGAGGCCGCCGCTGCCGACGCGGGCGACAAGAAGTCCGTCGTGTTGCGCATCGCACAGGACGGCCAGCGGGTGCTGTTCACCGTCGAGGATACAGGTATCGGCATACCCGCTGAGGAGTCGGAGCATGTCTTCGACGAGTTCGTGCAGCTGAACGAATACTACGACGGCACGGGTATCGGACTGACCGTAGCCCGTTCGCTTGCACGCCGACTGGGCGGTGACGTCGTGCTGGACACCAGTTATACGGGTGGTGCACGGTTCGTTGTAACTTTGAACAATTAAAAAATTAAACAATTAAAAAATTAAATAATTATACAATTATACAATAAAACAATTAATCAATTATAAAAAAGAAATGGTAAGACTTTGCATGAGCCTGCTGTTGTGTCTGATGGGTGCAATGGGTATGCAGGCGCAGACACAGAAACTGTGGTATGACAAGGCAGCATCCAACTGGTTGGAGGCGCTGCCTATCGGTAACTCGCACATGGGGGCGATGGTGTATGGCGGTGCTGACACGGAACAGATCCAGCTGAACGAGGAGACGTTCTGGAGCGGTTCGCCCCACAGCAACAACAGCACGGAGTCAAAAGCGCATCTGCAGGAGGTGCGCGAGCTGATTTTCAACGGCCAGGAGCAAGAGGCTCATGCCCTGTTGGACAAATACTTCATGAAAGGCCCCCACGGCATGCGCTTCCTGCCCTTGGGTAACGTGTTCCTGAAATTCTGGAACCACCAGAATGCTGCCGACTATCGCCGCGAGCTGTGCTTGGACAATGCAACGGTCAGCGTCAGCTACCGTGTAGGCAACGTCCACTACAAGCGTACGGCCATGGCGTCGATGGCTGACAACGTCATCGCCATGAAGATTGAGGCCGACAAGGCCGGCGCGCTGAACTTCGCCCTGTCGTTCGAAGGCGGGCTGAAGGCCAGCCAGCAGGTGGCGGGTAACACGCTCGTCGCCACCGTGGACAACTGTGAGCAGGAGGGCATCAAGGGTGCGCTGACCGCCGAGTGCCGCGTATGGGTGGAAAGCAATGGCCGCTTGGATACCACGGACGGACAGATGGTTGTGAGGGAAGCCTCGGAGGCTACCGTCTACATCACAGCAGCGACCAACTATGTCAACTACAACGACGTCAGCGGACGGCCGTCAGAGAAGAATGCCGCCGTGGTCGAGGCCCTGAAGGGACGCGACTTCGACAGCCTGTGGCAGCGCCATGTAGCCCAGTACCAGCAGCAGTACGGCCGCGTGTCGCTGACGCTGCCGACATGTGAGCGTTCGACACTACCCACCGACAAGCGTCTGGACGCCTTCTCCAAGGGTGGCGACATGGACCTGGTGGCCCTGATGTTCCAGTATGGCCGCTACCTCATGATATGCGCCTCGCAGCCCGGCGGCCAGCCGTCGACCCTGCAGGGTGTGTGGAACGACAAGCTGAAAGCGCCGTGGGACTCGAAGTACACCATCAATATCAATACCGAGATGAACTACTGGATCTCGGACGTAGGCAATCTGGCAGAGACGGCAGAACCGTTGTTCAGCATGTTGGCCGACCTGAGCCATACCGGTGCGCTGACAGCGCGGCAGATGTACGGCTGCGGCGGTTGGCTGGCACACCACAATACGGACCTGTGGCGCATTGCCGGTCCCGTGGACGGCACGCCGTGGGGCATGTTCCCGACGGGTGGTGCCTGGCTGTCGACACATCTCTGGCAGCACTACTTGTACACGGGTGACAAGGCATTCCTGCGCCAGTACTATCCTGTGATGAAGGGCGCCGCCGAGTTCCTGATGGACTATATGCAGCCTGTTCCGCAGGGATCTCCTTTCCTGCAGGGCGGCAAGGAGAAAGAGCAGTGGGTGGTTACTGTGCCGACGGTGTCGCCTGAGCACGGACCGATGGGCAAGGGTACCAATGTGACCGCTGGCTCGACGATGGACAACCAGATTGTGTTCGACGTGCTGAGCAACGTGCTGAACGCCATGAAGGTGCTCGGCGTGAAGGACAACCGACTCTCCAAGCGCCTGACGGAAACGCTGGCCAAGTTGCCGCCGATGCAGATAGGTCGCTACGGACAGTTGCAGGAGTGGCTGTTGGATGGCGACAACCCCAAGGATGAGCACCGCCACATCTCGCACCTCTACGGTCTGTACCCCTCGAACCAGATTTCACCCTACCGCTATCCGGAGCTCTTCAGTGCGGCAGCTACCACGCTGGCACAGCGCGGCGACCGTGCTACGGGCTGGAGCTTAGGATGGAAGATCAACTTCTGGGCGAGGATGCTGGACGGCAACCATGCCATGAAGATACTGTCGAACATGCTGACGCTGTTGCCCGAGGACCGTATGGCCCAGATGTATCCCGAGGGTCGTACCTACCCGAACCTGTTCGACGCCCATCCGCCGTTCCAGATTGACGGCAACTACGGCTGTGCTGCCGGTGTGGCTGAGATGCTGGTGCAGAGCCACGACGGTGCCGTACACCTGCTGCCCGCACTGCCTGATGCCTGGCAGGATGGCGAGGTGAAGGGCCTCTGCGCCCGTGGCGGTTTCGTGGTTGACGAGACGTGGCATGACGGTCAGTTAGTCAGCGCCCGCATCACGTCGCGGTTAGGCGGCGTACTGCGCCTGCGTTCATACGTTCCCTTGAAAGGTAAGGGTCTCAAGGCAGCCAAGGGTAAGTGTCCGAACATGCTGTTGGCAGGTGCCAGTGTCAAAAAACCGTTAGTGTCGCAAGAATTGAAGGAGGTGAAGACGCTGCCTGTCAGGAAGGTCTACGAGTATGACGTCAAGACAAAGCGCGGCGAAGTCATCGAGATATTTAAGTGAAAAGTGAATAGTGAAAAGTGAATAATTTGCTGCCGCCATTGAAGTCCGGTAGGAAATTATTCACTTTTCACTATTCACTTTTACCTTAGTTTTTCACTTTTCACTATTCACTTTTACCTTATATTACTTGTCGAGTTCGGCAAGGTTAGCGGCAATCATCTCGTCGGTGACGGTGTAGTTCTGCAGGTCGCCCTTGATGAACGAGTCGTACGACGGCATGTCGATGAGGCCGTGGCCGGAGAGGTTGAAGAGGATGACCTTCTCTTCGCCGGTCTCCTTGCACTTGTTGGCTTCGCGGATGGTGGCGGCAATGGCGTGGCAGCTCTCGGGAGCGGGGATAATGCCCTCGGTACGTGCGAAGAGCATACCTGCCTCGAAGGTCTCCAACTGCGGGATGTCAACACCGTGCATGAAGCCGTCCTTGATGAGCTGCGAGATAATCATACCGGCACCGTGGTAGCGCAGACCACCGGCGTGGATGTTGCTCGGTCTGAAGTTGTGGCCCAGGGTGTACATGGGCAGCAGCGGCGTGTAGCCAGCCTCGTCGCCGAAGTCGTAGCGGAACTGGCCGCGGGTGAGCTTCGGGCAGCTGTCAGGCTCGGCAGCGATGAACTCTGTCTTCTTGCCGTCTAACAGGTTGTGGCGCATGAAGGGGAAGGCGATGCCACCGAAGTTGGAACCGCCGCCGAAGCAGGCAATCACCATATCGGGATATTCGCCAGCCATGGCCATCTGCTTCTCAGCTTCCAGACCGATGATGGTCTGGTGCAGGCCGACGTGGTTGAGCACAGAGCCTAACGTGTACTTACAGTTGGGCGTGGTGGTGGCCAGTTCGACAGCCTCAGAAATGGCAGTGCCGAGAGAACCGCTGTGCGTGGGGTCCTTGGTCAGAATGTCCTTACCGGCACGGGTAGACATCGAGGGAGAACCCTCGACGACGGCACCGAAGGTGCGCATGATGCTGGAGCGGTAGGGCTTCTGCTGCATGGTAATCTTCACCTGATAGACAGCACAGTCAAGACCGTAGATCTTGGCGGCGTAGCTGAGGGCAGCACCCCACTGGCCGGCACCGGTCTCGGTGGTGACGTTGGTCGTACCCTCCTGCTTGGCATAGTAGCACTGGGGCAGGGCAGAGTTGATTTTGTGTGAACCTAAGGGGTTGGTGGACTCGTTCTTGAAATAGATGTGGGCGGGAGTGCCCAGAGCCTCTTCCAACGCGTAGGCACGGACGAGTGGGGTAGAGCGGTAGTACTTGTACTTGTCAAGCACTTCTTCGGGAATGTCTATCCAGCGGTGCTCCGTATCGAGCTCCTGCACACAGCATTCGCGGGGGAAGATGTGTGCCAGGTCGTCGACACCCAGAGGCTGCTTGGTTGCCGGATGGATGGGCGGCATGGGCTTGTTGGGCATGTCGGCCTGAATGTTGTACCACTGTGTAGGAATCTCACTCTCCTGAAGGATGAATTGTTTTTGTTTTGACATTGTTTTTTGTTGTTGGTTAAAGATTGCCGCTTGCAAAGGTACGAATAAGCGAGCACAAAACAAAATAAAATGCCTTTTATTTTGTTTTCATAATTCACGATTATTTTTAAATTTTGGCAGAAAAAGCAATCTTTCTTTATTTAAAGGCAGTTCGGGGGATTGAGGAAAATCAGGG
>JAEEGI010022754.1_pt1 | contig 12356 bp, 6 predicted proteins | sample 8958751 | NCBI WGS metagenome assembly JAEEGI01 (sample SAMN16246545, study PRJNA631951) | gut metagenome | biome: gut microbiome; feature: rumen; material: KS-attached | host: Bos | place: Iran: Karaj | collected 2018-10 | reverse complement strand
GATACCAAAAACGGGTTTTTCCTTCTGGCATGCCACGAGCAATGAAGCCACAGCGGCAGCCAAAGCGATAAACAATCCTTTGAATTTCATAATAACGCGTTATTTAATACAATTGTCCTATTTTAATGATTTTCAAATATACACTTTTTTTCAAAAAAGTGCAATAAAAATCGTCCCGGCGGCCGGGCGGCCGTCGGGACGGAAATGACATGTGACGCAAGATTATTTTACTGCGCCGTTCAGCGAATGCAGGTAGGCCTTCTTGCCGTTGGTTTCGGCGACGTTGTTCTTGGCAAAGTAGGTAACCTCGCCGTAAATAAGAACCTCATCGCCTTCGGCGACGGTCTTGTCGCCCTCTGCCCAGTACTTGTTGCCAAGATACCATACATTGTAGGCCTCGAAATCCTGTGCCGGATCGTTCTTGAAGGCTCCGTCGTCGGAAATCCAGAACTGGGAATTGCCATATTTAGTTCCGAACTGGCTGGCGATCTTGGAAACCTTGCCGGCCACGAAGACATTGCCTTCAATCGTTGTCCCGCCGATCAGTATGGGAGCGATCTCAGAGGGCTTGTAAGGGTTGGAGTATGTGCCCTTTGCTCCGGGAGTGCATCCCTTGATGGAGGTAGCAATCACGTTCAGGTACTTGCCGCCGCTGGAGAGTCCGTTGAAGTAACCGGTAACCACGATATCCTTGCCGTCGAAGCCCTTGGCGTTCAGCTCGTCCACAGGGTACACAATGCTGCCCTGCTTCACTCCCGAATCGACACCTTCAAGTTCAATATTCAGGTAGTTGCCGGAAACCACCAGCTTGCCGGCGATGGTGATGTATTCGGCCTCCTCGGAAGTGTAGTCGACAGCATAGTCGCTAACATACTTGGGGTTGGGGTAAGTTACGTTGTTACCGTTGGATTCGATGGTCACTGACTTGACTTTCTCGACCTCGTGAACGCCGTTATATACGGTCTTGGCTCCCTTGACGGTAACCATGTCACCTATAGCGACGGTATTGGCACCGTTATCGTAAACATACACGGCCTTGGTGCCGTCGGACAGCACGAATCCCTTTGTAGTCCTGGCAACCACGAGAGAGGACTTGGTAGCGAGCAGGCTTCCCTTCTCGGCATTGAGAACCTCTGAAATGGTAAGCACGGGAAGCTCGGAACGGATGACCTTGCAGGTCTTGGATTCCAGGCCGGAAGCAGACAGGGTAATAGTACCCTCGGCGTCCGGACCGGCGGCAACAGAAACTTTTACGGTAGTCGAAGCGTTGCCTGTGGCAGGTTCAAAACTAAGCCAGTCCACGTCGGAGCTGAGAGTCCAGGTAACGGCGTTGGAATTGACGGGAAGTTCGAAAGTCTCGCCGGTAGCGCCGGCCTCGTATTTTTCAAGGCCGAGGGCAATGCTGGGTTTTGCAGATTTCTTGTGGGATACATAGTAAGCGCTGCCGGCCTGGGGCTGGCCATTGTAAGCGCTGCGGACGGCACGCATGGTGAGTTCATCGCCCTCGCGGATGTCCATCTGCTGCATGTAATAGTTTATACGGGATGCACCCTTGGACTCGAAGAGACCGTAGGTGTAGATTCCGTCGCCATCGGCAGTGCCGTCGTTGAGCCAGAAGTCGTTGTAGAACTCGTCGGTAATCTTGGTTACAGTACCGGTAAGTTCGTAGAATACAGTAGCGTCCGGTTCTTTGTCCAGGAATTCCTGGACGGTAAGCTTGAGCACCCTCTCGCCCAAGGCGCCTTTCTGATTGACTGTCACGGCGCCGCTGAGTTTGGAGCCGATGAATGATACAAGCGCCGCACGGTTATAACCCGCATTGTTGGCAACCTTGATGGTCACGGTCTGCTCTTCGGGGGAGGCTTTGCCTGAAGCGGGGGTTACGCTTATGCCGTCAATCTCATCAAGGGTGGTTGCGGGAGAAACGGCCGCTGTCCAGTCTTCGTCCGAAAGGAGCTTGACAACAACGTCGCCTCCGGCTTCAGCCACTTCAAAGATTCCCTTGTCGGTAGAAATCCTGGGGAGCACGTCACTCTCGGGCCGGCAGGCTGCGAGCAGGGCCAGCGCGGGAATTACGATCGCGATAAATAACTTATTGAGTTTCATATTCTTTCAACTGTTAGAAGATGTAACGGAGGCTGAGTATCATCTCCCATGTGGAAGAGAGACCCTTGTAACGCGAATAGGTATTGGTAAGGATGTCGGAACCGTTCTTCTGGAACTGGAATACGGGGGTGGCGCCCTCGGTATAAACAGCCGCAGGGTTGGTCAGGTTGACAGGTATGGTGTTACCATAGCCGTCACCTGCGTTGATGCTCCAGGTATTGCCCCAGAAAGGACTGAGCAGGTTGCCTATGTTCAGCATATCCATGCCTACCTGGATGGTATGGCGATGGTGCTTGGCTCCGGTGTAGAAGTAGAAGTTCTGGTTAACCTTGAAGTCGAACTTGTGGATCCAAGGACCGACCATTCCGTTGCGCTCGGCTATTTTACCCCTGTTCTTGCTCAGGTATGCGTCCTGCTGGATATAATTCTCGAAATCGGCCTTCTGGTCGGAGGCGGAGTAGGTCACGTTGCCGTCCTTGTCGGTATAGTCCTTGAAGGTCCAGCCCTGAAGCTGCTCCTGGGTGGGAATGTCGATAAGACTGTAGTTATAGGCACCGTCGGCAAACACATTGTTCACGTAGTCGCAATTGGCGCGCGACGTAGGACCTCCGTAATAGGAAAGGGCCACGGTGGTACCGAAGAACTTTGCGTAATCCTGTGAGTAGCTGATGTTTCCGATTACACGATGAGGCATCACATAGCTTGCGTAACCCAATTCAGCATTATTGGTACCTCTCTGTGACACAAGGGCCTTCCATGCCGAGCCGGGCTGGTCGCCGACACCGTCGATGATGACTTTGGCTTTGCTGTATGTGTAGGCGATATTGGCACTCAGGCCATGCCAGTTGTTCTTTTCGAGCTTGGCGGTAACGGAATAGTACTGACCGGCCTTGCCGAGTCCGCTGACATTGTTGATCAGGTAAGCATCCTTGATCTGGCCGTCGTAATAGCCGTTGCCATAATAAGGCCTTGCTGCGACACCGGGAGTACCTGTGCTGATAAGGGAGGTAGGGGCCCTGAGGCCTATGTCGGTCAGGGTAACCACGTGGATATCTTCCTTGAGTACACCCTCGACGGATGCCTTGATATCGCCGGGCAGCACAAAGTCGAGAGCCAGCGAGCTCTTCCAGGTTGTGGGGTTCTTGAGCTGAGGATCCATCAGGGTGATGGACGTCAGGTTAAGACCTGCAGCGGCAGCATTGTAGCCGGAAGGATAAATCTGCTTGAGGATGGCGTCGCGGTTGTTACCGATTGTAGGGATATCCTCTGACCTGACAACTGTGGTCTGGAGCACTCCGGCATCACCCGACTGGCCCACTATCCACACGAAGGGGATACGGCCCACGAATACGCCTGTACCGCCGCGGAGCACGAGTTTGCGGTTGCCCAGGATGTCCCAGTTGAAACCGATACGGGGCGAAATGCTGAGCCTCGTGGCGGGAGTGTCCACCGTGCTGTATTTGCCGGAAGGATTGTTGGCAGTAGGAGCGAAGGTGGCCTCTTCAACCCTGGTATTGCGGTTGAAATCGAGGGAAGGATAGAAAGGCAGCTCGAAGCGCACTCCGGCGGTGAGCTTGAAATTGTCGCTCACATTATAATTGTCCTGCAGATAGAAAGACAGCTGGCCGAAATTGAAATGAGGATACTCCTGCGCGAAGGTAGCATTGTTGCCGTGGGTTATGACGAACTGCTGGGGGTTATCGAAGAGCGTACCTCCCTTCACAGCGTCGTAGAGAGCCTGCTCGTCGGCAAAATCGAATACGTAGGCGCCGGCGCCCATACGCTGGAATCCGTTCTTGGTATTATCCCATTCAAATGAAAGACCGCCCAGGAGGGAGTGCTTGCCCAGGCTGTAGGTAAGCTCGTCGGTGGCGACGAACGTTCCTACATCTCGGAGGTTCCCGTAAGAGAAAGCCTCATTGCCGAACGTAGTATAGATGTGTGCTTTCTTATCTCCGTTCACATCGTTTACCACCAGGTCCACGAAAGGGAAGTAACCACCATCGTAACTGCGGGGCTCATACTGGTGGGAGTAAGTCACACGCAGCGAGTTGCCGAGTTTTCCTTCAAGGAATCGGGAGTTAAGTTCAGCGGCTATGGAGGAGAAGTTCTGCTCCTGGTAGTAACGTGCGTTCTGGAAGTACTGTGCGTACCAGGACTGGCAGTTGGTGGTGGAGAAGCCCGAGTTGCCGAAGCCGGTGGTGGAAGTGGAGGGTGCGTTGATATACTTGCTGTTCACCATATTGTAACGTATGTTGAACTTGTGGTTCTGGTTGATGTTCCAGTCCACGCGGGCGAGAATCTTAAGGGAAGGCTCCTCTCCGTTGTATCCAAGGTACTTGCCGGGATCGTAACCGTATTTGGATTTAAGATACTCGGAAATGGCGTCCATCACCACATAGGAAGGATAGGCAATACGGTCCGAGCCATTGGTGAACACCTTGCCCTCTACGTCCGTAAGCTTGCCGTCGGCACCTACGGTGCGCTCGGAAAGGTTGCCGGAAGGCCCGGGACTGATGGAGCGGTCGGCCTCAACATTGAAGAAGAAGAACAACTTGTTCTTGATGATGGGGCCGCCCACGGAAGCGCCGTACATCATGTAACGGCTGTCGACCTTGTTTATGGGAGTGTAATCGGCCACCTGGTAGCCCTGCATGTCCTGGTTTCGGAAATAACCGTATGCGGTGGCGAAGAACTCATTGGTACCCGACTTGGATACCGCATTGATGCCGCCGCCGGTAAAGCCGGACTGCCGTACATCGAACGGAGTGATGGCGATTGCTATCTGCTCGAGCGCGTCCAGCGAGATGGGGCTACCGCCGGCGGGCAGGTTGGAACCGATACCGAAGGCGTTGTTCATGGCCGCGCCGTCCACCGTCACGTAGGAATCACGGTAGGAGCCGCCTCCGATGAAGGTCTTGGTGCCGGAAACGAATGCCTGGGGAGTCTGCTTGAGAATGTCGTTCATGCTCCTGGTAACCGTAGGCACCTTCATCATCTGCTTGGCATCAAGGGAAGTGAGGGCGCCGGCGCGGTCGGAACGCATGTTGGAGGTGGAGCTTTCGGCCGACACTACAACAGCCTCGAGGTTGAGGGACTCCTCATGGAGATCGGCGTTGATGACGAAGTTGTCGGACAGGGCTACGCTGATATCCTTGAACACGGCGTCGGTATAGCCGAGGCAGGAAACAGTAACCACATAAGGCCCGCCGGCCATGATGTTGTTGATGTGGTAACGGCCGCCGGCGTCGGTTACAGCGTAATACTGCGAGCCGGTAGGCTGGTGCACGGCCACCACAGCGGCGCCTGCGACAGGCCCTGCGGAGTCCGCAACTTTACCACTCATGGAAGCAGTCGTAACCTGCGCGAATGCAGACACGACAAATAACATTGCCGCCAATGACAGCAACAGCGCTTTGAATGATTTTTTCATAAATAAAATGATAGCTGTATATTTTTTATGATACAAAGTTAACTCAAGAATCTTACCTACACAATGGGTGTTGAAAAATTGTTCAAACCTGTTTTCATATTCCCGAAAATTGTAGTACCTTCGCGTCGGAAAATTTGGTTCATTTATATACTTTTCCTTATTTTTTTATGAAGAATATCTTCAAACATCTTTTGCTCGCCCTCACTATGCTGACCGCGGGCACTGTCGCCTTTGCCCAGGTGACCACTTCATCAATCGGCGGACGTATTACTGCACAGGACGGCGGAGTCGTCGGTGCAGCCGTCGTAGCAGTACACCAGCCTACCGGCTCGAAGTACTATGCACTCACCGACCAGAACGGTAACTACCGTATCAACGGTGTAACTCCCGGCGGTCCCTACACCATCAATGTAGAGATGCTCGGCTACCGCAAGGTCGAGACCCAGAACATCTATGCACCTCTGGGTGAAACAGTTGTTGTGGACGCCCTCCTCGAGGACGAGAGCCTCGCCCTGGACGCCCTTGTGTTCGTGGCCGACGGCGCCGAATCCAACATGAACATCAACCGCAGCGGTGCAGGCACTTCCGTAAGCCAGCGCACAATGCAGTCTCTCCCCTCCATCAGCCGCAGCATGAACGACGTCATGAGGCTTACCCCTCAGGCCGCCGTTACCTCCAACGGCCTTGCAGTGGGTGGTGGAAACTACCGTTCCTCCTATGTTACCGTTGACGGTGCCGCATTCAACAACGCCTTCGGTATCGGCGGCAACCTGCCTGCAGGCGGTACCCCCATCTCCCTGGACGCCCTTGAGCAGATGAGCGTCAACATAACTCCGTTCGACGTCCGTCACTCCGGCTTCACCGGCGGCGCCATCAATGCCGTCACCAAGTCCGGTACCAACGAGTGGCACGCTTCGGTGTACGACTACTACACCTCCGACAAGATCCGCGGATACAAAGTTGAAGGCGATGACCTCAACCAGACCGATATGCTTAACAATACCACCGGTGTCACCGTAGGCGGCCCCATCATCAAGAACAAGCTGTTCTTCTTCGTGAACGCCGAGTATACCGCTGATACCGTCGCCGGTTCAACCAAGGTCGTAAGTACTGCATCCGGCCGCGTGGACCCTGCCTTCGTCCCCAACAAAGACGTCGTCCGTCCCACCGAAAGCTTCATGCAGGAGGTACTCAAGACCTTGAACGACAAGTACGGCTACAACCCCGGACGCTACCAGGGCTATTCGCTCAGCACCCCTGACTACAAGGTCATGGCCCGTATCGACTGGAACATCAATTCCGACAACCGCCTGAACCTGCGTTTCAGCCACACCCACAACTTCAATTCCAACACTCCGTCCAGCTCGGTCAACCCCATCAACCCCAACCCCTATGACCGCAACACCTACGGACGTACTTCCACCTATGCACAGTTCTTCGAGTCCAGCCGCTACTACCAGGAGCAGAACTTCACCTCCGTGGCAGCCGAACTCAACTCCCGCCTGTTCGAAGGCAAGGGTGCCAACATGTTCCGTGTGACCTGGTCACACCAGAACGAGCCCCGTAGCTTCGTAGGCGGAAACTTCCCTACCGTCGATATCCTTGAGAACTATCTTGACAACAAGGCCGTACTCACTTCCTTCGGCCCCGACCCCTTCACCTACGGAAACCTCCGCGACGTCCACACCGTCGTAGCTACCGAAGAGCTTTCATACACCGCAGGCAAGCACAACCTACTCGCCGGTCTGCAGTATGAGTTCGACAACACCAAGAACGGTTACATGCAGGGCGGTCTAGGTTATTATGTGTACGACAGCTGGGAGTCCTTCCTCGCCGAGGGCAAGCCCGCGGCTTTTGCCATCACCCACTCCAACCGCGACGACCTGGCACAGGCTTATCCTTCCTTCGACTTCCACCAGGCATCCGCCTATGTCCAGGACGAGATCGATTTCAGCGACTACTTCAAACTGACTCTCGGCCTTCGCGCTGAGCTCCCTCTCTATCCCACCATCGCCGGTAACGAGAACAAGGAATTCCTGACCCTTGCAGCCGGCAGCCAGTCCATGAAGGGCCTGAGCACCGCCGACATGCCCAAGACCCGCATCAACCTCAGCCCCCGCCTTGGCTTCAACTGGGATATACTCAAGAACCGCAAGCTCGTTCTCCGCGGCGGCAGCGGACTCTACACCGGCCGTATTCCTTTCGTGTGGATCGTTTCCGTAGCCGGTAACAGCAACTGCCTCCAGGCTCAGTTCATCGATACCGACGGTACCAACCCCAACACTCCTACCTTCCACAAAGATACTGCCGACATCCTCAAGGACATCTACGGAGGCACTTTCAAGGCCCAGGATCTTGCAGCACCCGGCGGAGCTACCATTCTTGACAAGAACCTCCAGATGCCTACAGTATGGAAGAGTTCCCTCGCCCTCGACGCCACCCTGCCCGGCGGCATCAAGGCCTCCGTTGAAGGCATCTTCAACTACGACCTGAATACAGTTGCAGCCCTCCGTCTTGGTTATATTCAGGACGACGGTGTCCAGCTCCCCGGCGAGCCCGGAAAGCGCGCACACTTCAAGTCGGAAGGTATCAAGAACTCCATGTCAAGTACTGTAGCCCCTTATTACCTGACCAATGTAAATGACTTGCACGGCACATATTATTCAGTCACAGCAAGCCTCCGCAAGGATTTCAACAACGGCCTCAGCCTCATGGCTGCCTATACCCGCAGCGACTCCAAGTCCATCCAGGAAGGCTACGGCGACCAGGTATCGTCCCTCTTCGCAGGCGGCAACTACAGCGTGAACGGTGCCAACAAGCCCGAGCTTGGCCACTCTGCATTCGTCACTCCCAACCGTGTGATTGCAAACATCAGCTACAGGATCCCCGAGGGCAAGCACCTGGCCACAACCCTGGGTCTGTTCTACGAGGGCTTCAACCACTGCTATGTTGGTGGTTACTCCTACACCCGCTACTCCTACACCATGGGTGTACGCAGCGGCAAATACGTGAATCCTGTATCTAATGAGGGCGGTTCCCTCAACCTGATGTACATCCCTACCGATGCAGAACTTGCCCAGATGACCTTCAAGGACGAAGAGAACAAAGCTGCTTTCAAGAAATTCATCGAGGACGACAGCTACCTCAGCTCACACCGCGGCCAGTACAGCGAGCGCGGCGCTAAGGTTGCTCCTTGGCAGAACCGCATCAACCTCAAGGTCGCACAGGACTTCATCATCGACATCGCAGGCAAGCCCACGACCCTCCAGATCGGCGCCGACCTCAACAACGTAGCCAACCTGCTCAACTCCAACTGGGGGCTTACCAAGCAGGTCAGTTCCGAGAACATCCTCGAGATCAGCAAGGCCGATGCCACCGGTATCTACACCTTCAACGCTCCTACCGTTCAGAACTACCGCAGCACTTTCAACACCTGGCAGCTGCTCCTCAGCGCCCGTCTGTTCTTCTAGTAGTTCAATTATATAAGAATGAGTCCCCCGCATTTGCAGGGGACTTTTTTTATGCCTATATTTGCCGCCGTTAACCTGCGAGGAGAGATTTGTATGCTTGCAACCTCGCTCTAAAAAATGCTAAAAATGAATTATCTCTTTACATCGGAGTCAGTCTCCGAGGGCCACCCCGACAAAGTGGCCGATCAAATTTCCGACGCTATCCTGGACGAATTCCTCTCCCAGGACCCCGATTCCAAAGTTGCCTGCGAGACTTTCTGCACCGCTGGACTGGTGGTCGTAGGAGGCGAGGTCCGCTCCGACAATGCCTACGTGGATATCCACGAGACGGTTCGGCGCACCATCGCCCGCATAGGCTACACCAAGGCCGAATACGGTTTCGACGCTTCCAGCTGCGGCATCATCAGCACCATCCACGAGCAGAGCGCCGACATCAACCGCGGCGTAGTACGTTCCGTTGAGGAGGAGCAGGGCGCCGGCGACCAGGGCATGATGTTCGGCTACGCCAGCCGTGACACCGAAGACTACATGCCCCTCGCCCTTTCGCTCTCCCACCGCCTGTTGCAGGTCCTGTCGGATATACGCCACAACGAGCCGGAGGTGATGCCGTACCTGAGGCCGGACGCCAAGGCGCAGTTCACCGTCGAGTTCTCCTCGCACCATCATCCGGTGCGTGTACATACCATTGTAGTGAGCACCCAGCACGACGAGTTCGGAACCGACGAGCAGATGCACCAGAGGATCGAAGCCGACATTCGCAACATAGTGATACCAAGGCTCATAGCCTCTCTGCCGGAGCGCACTGCGGCTCTGTTCAAGGGTGACTGGATACTGCACGTCAACCCCACCGGAAAGTTCGTCATAGGCGGGCCCGCCGGAGATACCGGCCTCACCGGGCGCAAGATTGTAGTCGATACCTACGGGGGCCGCGGAGCCCACGGCGGCGGCGCATTCTCCGGCAAAGACTCTTCCAAGGTTGACCGCAGCGGAGCCTATGCAGCACGCCACATCGCCAAGAACCTTGTCGCCGCCGGAGTGTGTGACGAATGCCTTGTGCAGATTGCCTATGCGATAGGCGTGGCCGAGCCCGTGAGCGTGTTTGTCGAGACATACGGCAGCTCGCACGTAGAAGGCGGAGACGGCTTCATAGCCTCGAAGGTCCGCGAACTCTTCGACCTCCACCCTGCCGCCATCGTGCGCAGGTTCGGGCTCAAAAATCCCATATTCTCCCCCACCGCCGCCTACGGCCATGTGGGGCGCAAGCCTTACCGCGCAAAGGTCAAGATCATGGGCGAGGAGAAAGAAGTACAGTTCTTCGGATGGGAGTTGCTGGACCGCGTAGATGATGTCAAACGCGCCTTCGGCCTATGAGTTCCCGTAAAGAAAAACAGCACCGCGTGCAGATAAGCAACAAGCGGGCATCGTACGACTACGAGTTTCTGGAGCAGTACGACGCCGGCATTGTGCTGGTAGGCACGGAAATCAAGTCGCTGAGAGCCGGAAAAGCCTCTCTGGCCGACGCCTGGTGCTACTTTTACGGCGGCGAGCTCTACGTCAAAGGGATGAATATCTCCACCTATTTCTGGGCATCGAAATGGGGCAGCCACGAGCCGGCCAGAGACCGCAAGCTGCTGCTCACCAAGCGTGAACTCAGGCACCTGGAGCAAGCCACCAAGACCAAAGGCCTCACCATAGTGGCAGTGCGCGCCTACATAGCCGAAAACGGCTTCGCCAAGCTGCACATAGCACTTGCCCGCGGTAAAAAAGAATACGACAAACGCGCCACCATACGCGAAAAAGACATCCGGCGCGAGATGGAATGCAGTTAGGTATGTTTGTTCAGTAAGCTATACTACACAAAAGGGCATTAGAAACGAGTTGGTGCCGTAATCCATTGGTTTTGTCCGGGGGATTACAGCACCAACTAGCTTTTACAGGTGATTACTGCTTTATTGCTTACTGAAACAACATCCAATCAAAGTAGTTTAAACAAGTCCTCTTTTTTGAGATACAGTGCTTTTGCAAGGCTCTCCGACTTGACTCCCGATCCCTCCTTCAGCATTTTTGCCGCCACTTTTATTCTTTCTTCAAAGCAAGCCGCTTTGAGATACTTACCAAAATAGCTGTTACATAGTTTGTTACCTCTGTTACGCAGTTCCTCGAGATTTCTTTCTTGAATATATCTAGAGCTGAATTGCATCTTCATTTGCTGCTCGTCTTCTTTCCTGACGAACAAAAATGCCAGAAAAGCACGTGGTGTAATGAATAATCGTTCAACTTCTTCATAATCCACAAAGCACTTTGGCAACAGCATCCCGTCCTGGTTATACTCCCAATCTTGAGGCAAAACCTCATATGTATGTAACATTGCCATCTGCGAGCGTCTCGAGAGGTCTCCGATGCGTAATCCTGAAGGCAAATCAGAGCGTTCACAAAAGTATAAGTTACCCACGCCCCATTTATAATTCCAGGGAGCCTTCCGATAAAAATCCAGGCAGTTCCTAAAAGTATAGATTATTTTTTGAAGCAACTCATCCCGGTCGCTAATAGGATCACAGGCAAGAAATAATTCCTTTCCTAAGTGTTCTTTCAAACCGAACTTTGAATAATGACAGCATATTCTTATTGTAAGTTTGGCACGAAACTTTTGTGCCGCCTCGGGACTTGCACGGATAACTACATGTAAGTGGGTTTCGTTTATATCATAGCATAAAACAACGGCGCCCACTTGGAAAGCCACTATAGCTATCGAGTTAACAGCAAAGACTTTAAGTTCATCGGTACCGAAGGGGATATCGGCCTTTTTGCCGTCAGAATAAATGTGAAAGTAAGATTGGTCGTTTTTCATAGTTGTTTTTTTCAAATATAAGGCTTTTTTTGATATGTCGCATTAACTGAATAACAAGTCACTCAGTAAGCTATACTGCACAAAAGGGCATTAGAAACGAGGTGGTGCCGTAATCCAATGGTTTTGTCCGGGGGATTACAGCACCTACTAGCTTATACAGATGATTACTGCTTTATTACTTACTGAAAAAACTTAGCGGAACAGGGCTTTTACAAGCTCGGGGACGTCAGCTACTTTAATCACTTTTATTCCAGCCGGAGCGGGAGCATCCTGGGCTGAGTATGAACTTACGAATATCTTTTTGAAGCCAAGGCGGGCCGCTTCTCCTATACGGCGGTCGGTCTGGCCTACCGGGCGTATCTCGCCGCTCAGGCCGACCTCGCCGGCAAAGCAGCAGTCAAGCGGCAGGGCGTAGTCGAAGTTTGACGAGAGCACGGCTGCAATCACCGCCAGGTCGCAGGCCGGGTCGCTGACCTTGAGGCCTCCGGCCATGTTGAGG
>JAEEGI010022750.1_pt1 | contig 12358 bp, 9 predicted proteins | sample 8958751 | NCBI WGS metagenome assembly JAEEGI01 (sample SAMN16246545, study PRJNA631951) | gut metagenome | biome: gut microbiome; feature: rumen; material: KS-attached | host: Bos | place: Iran: Karaj | collected 2018-10 | reverse complement strand
CATTGGCCAGCTTCACCTTCACAAAGGCACCGTCCAAGCCTACGCGCTCAGCACCGCCACTTGTCATCACGCTCTTGTCGTCCATGTTATACAGCGCATACTTGATTGACGACGAACCACAATTTAAAACTAATATCTTCATAATAAAGACCCCCTCCCAGCCTCCCCCTAAATGGGGAGGAGTAATTACCTACAGGAAGTTATAGGGGTATGTTTTTGTTTGTTACACTTTATGCTTTACTATCTACTCCCCTCCCTCGCAGGGAGGGGACGGGGGTGGGTCTATTTCTTTGCATCCATTGCCTGGCAGGCGGTGATGGCAATCATGTAGTAGATGTCATCGATGGAGCAACCGCGAGAGAGGTCGTTCACGGGGCGGGCGATACCCTGCAGCACGGGACCGATAGCGATGGCGTCGCCCAGGCGCTGAACCATCTTATAGCCAATGTTTCCTACCTCGAGGTTGGGGAACACGAGCACGTTGGCCTTGCCAGCGATGTCGCTGCCCGGAGCCTTCTTGGCACCTACGCTGGGCACGAGGGCGGCATCAGCCTGCAGCTCACCATCAATCTTCAGGTCGGGAGCCATCTCCTTGGCCAACTTCGTGGCTTCAATCACCTTGTCGCAAACCTCGTGCTTGGCACTTCCCTTTGTCGAGAAGCTCAGCATAGCCACGCGGGGATCCTCGAAACCAGCCACAGCCTTGGCCATCTGAGCCGTGCAGACAGCAATCTGAGCCAGCTGATTGGCATCGGGCATCGGGGTAACGGCCACGTCGGCAACAACCAGCACGCCGTCCTCACCATACTGTTTCTGCTTCGAGATGAGCAGCAGTCCACCGCTCACGCAGGTAATGCCGGGCTGGCACTTGATAATCTGCAGGGCAGGGCGCAGCGTGTCACCAGTAGTAGAGAGCGCTCCAGAGATCTGACCGTCAGCACCTTCGGTCTTGATAATCATACAACCCAGGTACAGCGGATTCTTGATGAGCTTGCGAGCCTCCTCGATGGTCATACCCTTCGACTTGCGAATTTCAGCCAGTTTCTCAGCCAACTCCTCGCTCTTGTCATAGTTCTCGGGGTCAATGAGCGTAGCCTTGCCAATGTTCTGCAGGCCCTTTTCCTTGGCCAGCGCCTCCACCTTGGCGGGGTTACCTATTAAGATAATGTCTGCGAGGTCATCAGCCAGCGCGCGGTCGGCTGCACAGAGTGTACGCTCCTCTTCTGCTTCAGGGAGCACGATGCGTTGCTTGTTGCTTTTAGCACGTGCAACGATTTGACTTAATAAATCCATAGTTTGTTTTCTATTAGGTAATTAATAAATGTTCGTAGGGTTTCACGAGATTGCAAAAGTACGAAAAATATTTCGAATACCTCACAGCGCATGGGTTATTTTTTATAAAATTAAGCGAAAACCTTTACGAATCAGAAATAAATATGTAACTTTGCACCAAATATTATAGACGAAAGCATGAAAGAAAAACTGAAATGGCTGAGTCCTGCCATATTGGTAGTAGCCTTGGTAACGGTTGCCTGCTGCCTGATAGGTTATGAAAGTGAATACCTGTGGAAGGCCCAGGAACTGAACATTTTTCTTGACACTCCCCTGTTCCTGAAACAGCAGATGGTTACTTCCGGATGGCTGCTGATGTGGCTGGGAGCTTATTTTACGGAGTTCTTCTACCATCCCAGTGTGGGCGTTGTTTTGCTCTGCCTGTGGTGGGCATTGCTCATGTTTGTCGCGGGCCGTACTTTCCGCATTCCCCTGAAGTGGGCGGTAGTGTTATTCATTCCCGTGGCGGCTTTGCTGCTTACCGATGTTACCTTGGGCTACTGGGTCTATTACGTGAAGTTGCATGGCTATTTCTTTGCTGCAACGATAGGCACCACCATTGCCGTCGCCAGCGTATGGCTATACCGCCTTGTGCCTGCTGCCTATTATCTGCGGCCCGTCTATATGTTGGTGGCCACGGCTGTTCTTTATCCCCTGATAGGTTTCTATGGGCTATTGGCTACTGCCTTGATGGGTGTACTGTCGTGGCGGTTGGACGACATGAAGCTGAACGGGCGGGTCATTGCCTCGGTAGTTGCCCTGCTCTCCATCGTCTTTTGGCCGCTGTTCTACTACAACTTCGTGTTCTACCAGACCAGCATGCAGAATATCTGGTGGACGGGACTGCCCATCTTCGTCCTCGACAAGGAGTATTCTGAGTACTATATACCTTATTATATATTAGGGGCCTCGCTCGTTGCGATGGCGCTATGGTATAAGCGGCAGCGTGAGACCTCCGTCCGCAAGCCCCTTGTCTGGGGCATTGCCCAGTTGGCCATCATTGCTGTTCTTGGCTATGGTATTCAGCATTTCTGGTATCGCGATGCCAATTTCCACAAAGAGCTGCGTATGCTGCGCTGTATCGACAACCTCGACTGGGAGGGTGTGCGTGCTGAGGCTGCCGTTGACGATGAGGAGCCCACGCGGGCCATTGTCATGATGCGCAACCTGGCGCTGTTCCGACTGGGCCGTCAGGGCAATACGATGTATCATTATAAGAATGGTTCCAAGCCCTACGCCTCGCCGTTACCCGTCAATCTCGCCCAGGTTGCCGGACTCTCCCTCTACCATCATTATGGTCAGTATAATGTTTGTTGCCGCTGGTGTATGGAGTATGCGGTAGAGCTGGGCTGGAAGGCCGAGTATCTGAAGTATCTTACCCGTTGCGCCCTCATTAGTGGTGAGAAGCATTTGGCCCACAAGTATCTGGGACTGCTGAAGCATACCCGCTACCATAAGGAGTGGGCAGAAAGATGCGAGCCTTTGCTCGCTCAGGAGCTGACTCTGCGTAAGGATCCTGAGTTCAGGCCTATTTTCCACCTTGCCACAGGAGCCGACGTGGTGAACAGCGGCAAGATGGCTGCCGAGACCTTCCTGATGCAGCAGTTCCTCCAGGGGTCGAGCCCCGACAGTCTCTATCAGGAGCAGGCTGTCTATGCTGCCTTATGGTCGAAGAACATCCAGACGTTCTGGCCCCGCTTCATGCGTTATGCCCAGAGCCATGTGGGTCAGCCCATGCCTGTCCATCTGCAGGAGGCTGCCTGCCTGTATGGCCATCTGGAGCATCAGGTCGACATCAGCCAGATGCCTTTCGACAAGGAGGTGCTGGAAACCTATGACGCGTTTATGAAGGAGGCCAACCAATATGCCACGATGGGCGAGGACCAGTTGGCCCGTATGCTCTATCCGCGTTATGGCAAGACCTTCTACTATGAATATTATTGTGTACGTAACCTGAAAACGAACTAAAGCAATGAACGCTAAAATATTCCCCTTGCTGGTGCTGCTCGTGTCGTTGGTAGCCTGTCGCCAAGCCGACATTCCCGCTACCTTTACGGAAGTTGACCAGGCTCCAGCCATCTATCCCGACTATCGTGATGTCACCATTCCTGTAAACATCGCACCGTTGTCGTTCGAGATGGACGACAGCTGCGACGAGATGGTTGCCCGTTTCAGCGCCGCTGGCCATGAGTTGGTCTGCGGTGGTGCTGCCGTCCAGCCCGACATGGACGACTGGCGTGAGCTGCTGAGTCAGGTGGCGGGCGGTAAACTGAGCGTTGAGGTCTATGCCAAGTACAACGACCAGTGGAAGCGCTACCGTCCTTTCTCTATTGAGGTGTCAAACGACAGTATCGACCCCTATATCAGCTATCGTCTCATCTCGCCCTCTTATGTGGCTTACGAGGAGCTGACGCTGAACCAGCGCTGCCTGGAGAACTACGACGAGCAGGTCATGGTCGACAATATGCTCTGTAGCACCGAGATCGACGGCCAGTGCGTCAACTGCCATAATTACCAGGCCTACGACCCTGGGCGCATGCAGTTCCATGCCCGTCAGTCGCATGGCGGCACCGTGATTGTCTACGACGGCAAGGTGAAGAAGATCAACATGCGCAACGACTCCATCATCTCTGCCGGTGTCTATCCTGCATGGCATCCCTGGCTGCCCCTCATCGTCTATTCTACCAATCATACTGGCCAGACTTTCCACAGCCGCAATACCAATAAGATCGAGGTGTTCGACTCTGCCAGCGACCTGATTGCCTATGACGTGGAGAAAAACGAGGTGACCAATATCGAGAACGACCCCTCTGAGTTTGAGGTGTTCCCCTGCTGGGCGCCCGACGGTAAGACGGTCTACTACTGCAGCGCCTTTTTGGAGAAGAAGGACTCTACCGGCTCCGAGGACGAGTTCGTGTTCCGCACCAAGGAGTTCAAGTACAACATCTACAAGAAGAGCTTCAATCCCGACACCTACGCCTTCGGCTCCCGCGAGCTGGTGTTCTGTGCCGACAGCCTGGGCTTGAGCGCCACGCTGCCTCGCATCTCACCCGACGGACGATACCTCATGTTCACCCTTGGCAACTATGGCGTGTTCCATATCTGGCACCATGAGGCCGACCTCTATCTGATGGACCTCCAGAGTGGCGAGGTAAGGGCGATGGACGAGATCAACTCCGACGATACCGAGAGCTACCACTCCTGGTCGTCCAATGGGCGATGGGTCATCTTCAGCAGTCGTCGCGACGATGGCGGCTATACCCGTCCGTTTATTGCCCATATCGGGGCCGACGGCAAGGGTAGCCGTCCCTTCGAACTGCCGCAGGCCAATCCCGACTATCACCGCCAGTTCCTGAAGAGCTATAACATTCCCGAGTTCATGCGCGGTCCTGTCAACCACTCGCCTCAGGAGTTTGCCAATGTGCTCAAGGGCAGCGATGGTGAGCCAGTGAAATATGTGAACGGACTACGGCCCGGTGGAAAGTGATTGGGAGTTAAAATAAGGAGTTATGGTTAGGAGTTAAAAGGAGAATTTATAATGAACCAATATAAGATACTGACCGACGGAGGAAAGGGCCTCTTTGCAGAGCGCCTGAACCAGCTCTACGACGAGGTGAAAGACTACCTCGATGCAGAGTTGCGCGAGCATCGCCAGCTCCGTTATACAAAGGTGTTCCTGAGCGACATCTCCAACCAGGAAGACGAGCTGCGCCGTTCGCCCCTGATGGAGGAGATGATAGGAAAGGCTGCGTTCACCATCATCCAGCAGTCGCCTATTGGCGGCGCAAAGATTGGTGTGCTGCTGAAGACCAGCGACGAGCCTGATCCCTTCGTCTTGCATAGCCTGCGCCTAAGCGATGACGAGATTTCCAATTTCGGTTCCTATATGCAGACCATCATGCTCTTCGACAAGTATCTGGCTTTGTTGAAGGCTGAGGGACTGAACCTGAAAGACCATTGTGTGCGCACCTGGATCTACGTGCGCGACATCGATACCAACTACGACGGCGTGGTCAAGGCCCGCAACGATATCTTCCGTCAGCAAGGCCTTACCGTCGACACCCATTTCATTGCCAGTACGGGCATCGGGGGTCGTGCGGTAGGAAAGAATGTGTGTGTGGCTATAGACTTCCTCACGGCTCCCCGTCTCCATCCCGACGACAAGCTCTACCTCAAGGCCCTCGACCACCTGAACCCCACTCACGAGTATGGTGTGTCGTTCGAGCGAGGCACCCGAGTTGCCCTTCATCCGAGCACTTCCGCCCAGTCTCTACCGAAGTATGAGTACTTTATTTCGGGAACTGCCAGCATCAACAATCGTGGCGAGGTCATCAATGTGGGCGACGTTACCAAGCAGGCGGAGCGCTTGCTGGAGAATATCGGGGCGCTGCTGGCCGATGGCGGTGCAACGATGGAAAATGTCAAGTACTTTATTATCTATCTGCGCGACCTGGCCGATGCCCCTGCCGTGGAGGCGTATATGGCGAAGGAGTACCCCACCGTTCCCCGCATCATCACCCATGCCAACGTCTGCCGACCTGCCTGGCTGGTAGAAATGGAATGCGTAGCGCTCCTTTAACTTGTTATTCTAAGACATTCGTCAGTATGCTCTCCAGCTCTTCTGCTGAGAGCCGCAGGCGGAATTCGCCATGAACGGCAACGGAGATGGCTCCCGTCTCCTCGCTGACAACGATGGCCAGCGCGTCGCTCTCCTGGGCAATGCCCATTGCCGAACGGTGGCGCAGTCCCAGTTCCTTGGGAATGTCCAGGTCGTGGCTCACGGGCAGAATACAGCCTGCCGCCTTGATACGGTGCTGCGATATGATCATCGCACCGTCGTGCAGCGGAGAGTTCTTGAAGAAGATATTTTCTATGAGTCGCTGGTTGATGTTGGAGTCAATGCGGTCGCCTGTGCCCACGGCCTCGTCCAAGGGCATGGTACGCTCGAAGACGATGAGGGCACCCACCTTGTTGCGCGACAGGTTCATACAGGCCATCACCACAGGCAGGATGTCCTGCTTCACATTGCCTTTCTTCCGCTCACGCGCCTTCTTCGAGGTGAAGAACTGTGCCAGCCGTCGCATGCGACGATGCGCTCCCAGGTTGTAGAGCACCTTGCGGATGTCCTCCTGGAACAGCACAATCAGGGCTATCACGCCCACCGACACCAGCTTGTCGAGGATGGTGCCCAGCAGCCGCATCTCCAGCATCTGCGACACCAGAATCCAGACCACCACAAACACCAGGATGCCTATGAACACGTTCAGCGAACGTGAGTCACGCATCAGCCGGTAGATGTAGTAGAGCATCAGGGCTACCAGCAGGATGTCGATAATGTCCTTTATGCCAAACTCGAAAAACAAAGCTATCTCGTCTTTTTAACCAGTTTATTCCTTAATCTTTCAGGCTTTCCACGATTTTCACCGCCTCCACCGCCTCCTTCACGTCGTGCACCCTCAGTATGGCGGCGCCCTTCATCAGCGCAATGGTGTTCAGCACAGTCGTGCCGTTCAGCGCCTCGGCGGGTGTCGTCCCCAGCAGGCGGTTGATCATCGATTTCCTCGAAATGCCTACCAGGACGGGCAGCTCCATCACCAGCAGCTGCTCCAGGTGGTCCATCACCTCGTAGTTCCCCTCCAGCGTCTTGCCGAATCCGAAGCCAGGGTCCAGGATAATGTCCTTCTGTCCCATCTCGCGCAGCAGCTGCACCTTCTCGGCAAACTCCAGCAGGATGTCATGCATCGTAGGTTGCGACGACATGATAATATAAGGTACGCGCAGGCGCGCAACCATGCGCAGCATCTTCTCGCTCGGTTCCACGTCGTTGATGATGTCGGCGCCAAACTCCTCCACCGCCATGCGGGCCACGTCGGGTCGGTAGGTGTCTACCGATACCACCGCCTCAGGCTGCTCGCGGCGTACGATGGCGAGTCCCGTCCTCAGCCGTTCCATCTCCTCAGCCTCCGTCGCCCTTTCCGCTCCGGGTCGCGTGCTGCAGGCACCAATGTCGATGATTGTCCCCCCCTCGGCCACTATCTGGTTCACCCTCTCGGCAATCCCCTCCTCCGTCTGCTGTCGGCTGGCAGCATAGAAAGAGTCGGGCGTCACGTTCAGGATACCCATTACCTGCGGGGTGCTGAGGCTCATCAGCCGTCCCTTGACATTGATCGTATAGTCCATATCGCCCACAAAGATACACATTATTTCTTTGTTCACAAAATTTTTCCCGTCATTTCCTCTCCTTTTTACCCAAACACCTCATTTTTCACGTTTTTCCACACTCCGACTTTACCCCGGGTAAACTCCCCCGGTACTGCCGAACGACGGAAACGAAGTTAAAAGAAATCAGAAGGAAGAAATTGAAAGAAATTAGAATAATTGGAATAATTTGGCTGCGCCTATTGGGCTGCGCCATTATGATCAATAAGCCTCGCTGCCAATATGATCAGGTGACCACTTCAAAAAGTAACCCCTCCTATGTGGGAAATGACAAAGGTATACGATTTTGATGTGGAGTATATTACTGTTGTAACAGCCATTGGGCAAAAAATTGGTCGTAAAGTGTATAGGTACCCATGTCGTGAGTGATAAAGTCTTTGTCCAAAAGACCTTTAACGGCTCCCTGCACCATGCTGGCAGTAAGATGATAGCGCTGTAGGAATGGACGAGAAGTCAGATTGGTAGCCTTTTTCTCCTTGCAGATGGCCATCAGAACTTCCTTTTGCTTTGGAGGCAGCTGGAAGAGCAATGCTTTATAAGCAAAGCTCTGCTGAGTAATCATCTGCTGAATAGCTGGCTCTATCATATTCTCCGTACACGAAGCATCTGGCTCTGTTAATGTAAACAATGCGTTCAGGACAGACTGTATATACCCGGTAACACCTTCATAGCGCTGGTAAACAGCAACAACGGCCTCTCGTTTTATTTCCTTATTGCATTCTCTGAACAACCCCTGCGCAAACTCAATATATTTCTCACAGTCAATGGGCTCGATAGACATCAGACTTGTACTTTGATAGAAGGGGGGAGATGGAGAGATAAATATCTCAGACATCATGTGACGTTGAGAACCTGAGTAGATGAACCTGGCATTCCGGCACTTCTGTATTCTTGTACGCAAGACAGCTTCCACCTTGTTGTCAGGATAGTCGGCTATGACCTGAAACTCATCGATAGCCACAATACAGGGTTTGTCGGCTTGTTCCAGATAGGCAAAGATCTCGTCAAGCGTAAACTCCGGAACCTTGATGTCGCCTACACCTAATCCCCATTCAGGATTTCCGTTGATGTCGAATGATATGTTACTACGTAGTGAGCCTAGAGAAACATTATTTAAAAACTACTTTCTTTCCACTGATGATGTTTATTCCCTTTTGAGGTTTTGAAAGTCGCTGACCTGCAAGGTTATAAATACCTGAATTGGAAACAGGGCAGTCAACGTTAACGCTACTGATGGCAGTTGTCATTGGTGTGACACTATTTATTTCGCACCCCCAGAAAGGGCTAAAGTCATCGCAGAATTCCTCTATGCCGTCCTGACGAATGAGCCAGACGCAGATAACCTTGGCCTCGCCATGGCCATCCTTTATATGCTGTAAGGTGACGCGGTTTACCTCATTCGTGACAGAATAGTCGCTAAAATAAATGGTGGTAGATAAGCCCGTGGTGACTCGCTTGCCAATGGCTCTATTGCCATCGTCACCATAAACCTTAACAGCATAGTTGTCGGCACTGACAGGCTCGGCAAACTCTACCCGAAGGCCTTTGTAGGTTTTCAGCTTCATCGGTATCTTGTCATCGAACAAATTCAACTCCGTCCATAGGCCATTGAAGTCGATACTATGGACGAATTGTTTTCGCACATAAATATCTTCACTCTTACATTCCCACAAATTCTTAAATGCCTTTATATCAGCATCCTCTTCGCTACCATCGCTTTTTATCAGATATAAATGGTATATGGTTTCATTCTTGCTGTTCAGCGTGTTATGCAACTCTATGCTTGATATAGAATCTCCCAGTATCGTCTTGTCAAAAGCCATGCTGAATGAAGAAGTGGAAATAGCTTTGCGCTGTTGCTTTCCTTCTGCATTCTTTATAAGAATATCAAAGCCTTGGGGATTTTCAATATCTATTCTTATGCCCTGATAGTCATTCAGGCTTATAGAGCTGCATAGGCGGAACCTTGCATTACGTTGATAAAAGTTCACCTTGGTCTTCTGGTAGACATAGTCTTCCTCAGTAAGCATCTCGGGCCCTTTGCCATCGTCAACCCACTTAAAGACAAATCCGTAGAAACCGAGTTTGGAGCCCGCGCAATAGAGCTTGTAGGTGCTGCCAGCCTTAACAGGGAAGGAAAACGTATAATGCCTCACCTCATCGAAGGTAATACCATTAAAATTTGGAAGCACGATGCCGTCTTCTTCAACATAAAGCGGCTTGCCACTATTATGCTTTACTGCTACTGTCAGCGTGCCGTCTTCCTGGGGTGTAAACACATAGAACGTGCCACCCTGCTTGTTACCATTCACGTCGTTGCCGGGGGTATAGACCGTAAAGACTTCATCAAGTGCCTCAGTCTTGGCGGCAAGGAAGTCTGCCCCACCTTGCTCACCAAAAGTCAGTGCGATGCCCTCAAGTTCTATGGTTTGTCCCGACTTAAACGTGTCACCTTCTTTGATAGCAAACACCGTCTTTTGTATGGTGCCAGGCTCTCCGTCAGGCAGAATAATATCGTCGTATGACAGCGTGGGTCCAGCTCCATTGGCATCAGTCAGCAATGTGGGAACATCTGCTGTAGGAAAACAAACATAGGGATATGGCACCTCTATCTGCTGGTCTGTATTGGATGCATTATCAAAAATGCCAAAACCTATATTGTTACGCGTCAACCAGTAGGCTTGTGCATCTGTATTACCACCGGAAAATGGATTTTTGATTCCATCCACTGCATAGTTGCCTTCTACGAGATCACGTGAATTGGAAACAATAGCGATAGCTGCCGAATTGTTAAGACAGTTATAGTAGTTGTTTAGTAGATGAACGTCAGACCCCTCTATCCTAGGTAACCTGCTGTAACAGCCCTCGCCCCATATGTTGTAGGCATAGGTGACGTATTGTTGGAATCCCTTGGTCTTCGTCGTCAGGTTGCTGTTCGAATGTGAGTAGCTGCGGTCGGTATAGCGGAAGATATTCCACGAATAGGTCGCGAACATGTTGCTGCCTTCACGATAGCCACTGTCAAGATTGCCGTCAAGGCCATCAATAAAGTCACAGTGGTCTATCCACACGTTGGTAGCACCATAGTTGGAGATTATGTCAGTTCCTCCCACATCAACGCTTCCAGGCCCCACAAGCGTCAGGTTGCGGATGATGATATTCTCGTCTGACGAGTCAAGTTTAAAGATTCCGGCATTTCGGTATACCTCTGTTTCGTCGCCTGTGAAGTCGATAATAACCTGACGGGTATGCTGCTCGCGAGCCTCGTCTACCCAATTGCCGTTACTAAGGTAGCCCCCCGTACCGGCATCTGGTCGATACTGGTTCACGTTGGCATCATTAAGCGCCTGTCGCAAGTCAGAAGTGATATACCACTGCGTGCAGAGCCGTGCGTTGTTACGCCCCAAGATGCTCTTGTGCTTAATATTCCTCAAAGGCATGTTTTCAGAAAGGACAAAGTCGCCCTGCGAACCGTCCAGCACTACGATATCGAAAGTTTCTATGGCTTCCATGATGGCCTGCCTGTCGTCACCGCCGCTGGCATAGAGTATGGTATAGGTGGGGTTTTCTTTATGCCATCCGCCATCCAGTTGGTAGGTCGTGTCGTTTATATTGCTACAGCATCCCCAGCCAAAGGCGTTATGCTTATCAAAAGTATAATCACTGCTGTCGGTTGCATTATAGGTCACCTTAACGAAAAACAGTCCAGACTCGCCGCTGCCACGGGTTATCGTATGGGCACCGACAGAAACATTTTCAACAACGTACTCATAATAGCCGTTGGCTTCGTCAAGAGTAGCGCTTTCAAAGGATAGTTCATTGTTGTCGAACTTGATGGTTTTCATTTCACCACTGCTCCAAGTTGACTGCACAATGGTAACGGTAGCAGGTTTGGTGGACATCCATTCGACGACGGTCGAGCCCTCCATCTTCAGCCCCTTTGTGTAGACCACATCATCGTAAGTGCCTGCAAACTTTTCATTGAAATTAAACTTATTATAACGGCTCGGGTTCTCGCTGTAAGGCGTACCAAAGGTGAAGTAGCCTTCGGTAGACTGCACTGCAGAACCATTGAGGCTGAGGGTGTACTCTTCCTTTTCAGACTGTTTGTTTATGGTGTTGTTCCATTCACTATCTGCCCATAACATGGTAGGTAGCAGTGATAACAACATTGTCATCGCAATTGATTTCACACTTTTCATACAATAGCACTATATGTTTGTAACGTGTGGCTTATGGAACAATCTATATCCCTCTTTCTGCCCAATCGCCTCGGTCGAGGTTGCGATAGCCTATGGCTTCGGCGATATGCTGGCTCTGGACTTTTTCGGAGCCGGCGAGGTCGGCAATCGTTCTGGCCACCTTGAGGATGCGGCTGTAGGCACGGGCGGAGAGCTTCAGGCGTTCCATTGCCATGCGGAGCATGTCCAAGGAGGCGGCATCGGGTTCAGCAAATTTATGTAACATCTGCTCCGTCATTTGGGCATTGCAATGAACATTCTTATAGTCCTTGAAACGCTCTTCTTGAATGAGTCTTGCCTTGATAACTCGTTCACGGTGTGATGTGGACGGTTCTCCAGGCTTAATCTTACTTAGCTCACTAAACGGAACTGCCTGAATTTCTGTGATGGCACTTTTCCCTTCTAGCAAAAACCAACCAATTCTTTTTCATCAAGTCACATCTTTATTTGGGTACAAAAATACTCATTTTCCCTCATATTCATTTCAAGTAGTTGCTTTTTTTATGCTTATTTGTGAATCAAGTTGCAGGATTCAGGCTTTTACCGGTGGTTTCGTTTGGGGCAGG
>JAEEGI010022748.1_pt1 | contig 12359 bp, 7 predicted proteins | sample 8958751 | NCBI WGS metagenome assembly JAEEGI01 (sample SAMN16246545, study PRJNA631951) | gut metagenome | biome: gut microbiome; feature: rumen; material: KS-attached | host: Bos | place: Iran: Karaj | collected 2018-10 | reverse complement strand
AATTATTTATAATATTTTATTTTATTTAAAAATACCAAATAAATTTCTTTTTTCTTTTTTATCAATAATTTTTTGAATATCATCTTCTGAATAATTAAGCAACTTGAAACACATTAAAACTAATTCTTTAACATTTCCAACAAATTGCACAGAATCGACTAATTTTTCAAAAGTTTGTTTGAAAATATGTAGAATTTCAATTTTATCTAAAATATTATCATCCACTAAAGAAGCTTTTTTAGAGAGTAAATTAACTTTTTTTTCTAATTCATTTTTTTCATTGATAGTTTCTTTTAATTCAACTTTAATTAAATCTAATTGCTTTTTAAATAAATCTGCATTTTCTTTTTCAAACTTTAAATTATTTATATAATTTTCTTCTGCTGAAATTCCTGAATTTTGGCTTATTTTTCTATCATAATTATTATTCTGTTGACTTAAAAAACTTCTTTTATCAAGAGGAATATGATTTGAATTAAAAATTTCTTTTTCTTTTTTTTTTTCTATATCACTTTTTTCCATTTCTTCTAATATTATATTACTTACACTTGATGAATCATCATCTATAAAATTTTTTCTATTTATATCTGACAATGTTTTATTTTGTTCTTTTTCTTCTTTTTCTTTTCTATTTGAATTTAATAAATTTTTTAATTTTTCTAATTGTTCTTTTAATTTTGAATTTTCTTTTTTTAATGTATTTAATTCATTTGATAGTTTATTATCTAATTTTTTTATTATTTTATTCTGAAGTTCAAAATTTATTTCTGATATTTTCTTTGAATATGTTTTTATTATATTTATATAATTTGAATATTCTGTTGTATTATTTTGAAGATCATTATACACTTCATTATCATTTTTAATTTCTATATTTTTTTCTTCATTTTTTATTTTCTTTGAAAATTCATCTCTTACTGTTTCTATTTTATTATTTTTTTCTTTAAATTGATTAATCTTTAAAAATGATTTGTTATTCATTTCTACTAAATTTTTTCTTAAATTTTCTAATTCTTCATCATGAGAAACATATTCATTCTTTATTTCTGCCATTCTATTTTTTAAATCTCTATTTTCTTTATTTAATTTTGTTATTTGTTCTTTGAAATCTTCATTATTTTTTTTTAAACCTTCTATTTCTTCATTTAAATTATTATTATTTTTTATTTTATTATTTAATTCTTTTATTGTTGAATTTAAATTTTCAATTATTTCATTTTTTTCTTTTAATATTCCTTCATTTGTATTCGTTAAAGTTATTATATTAGAATTATAATCATTTATTGTTTTTTTTAAATTTGAAATTTGATTTTGAAATTCTTTATTTTGTTCTTTTATTAAATTTAATTCATTATTATTATTAGAAGGATTATTATTATTTATATTATTAGAATTTTCCTTTAATAAAGAATTTAATTTAATTTGAAAATCTTTATTTTCTTTAATTAAAGAATTATTTTTGTTTTGATAATTTTGATTTTCATTTAATAATTTATTTATATTTTCATTTAACTCATTTTTTCCTTTTAATAACTCATTATTTAAATTAGTTAATTTTTGAATAGTATTAATTTGAGTATCAGAAAGAGAAGATAATTCTTTAATTTGAAGTTGAAGATTATTTATTTGTTCTTTTAAATTTTTATTTTGATTTTTTTCATTATTTAATTGATTATCTTTTATTAAATTTAAATTTTTTTCATTTTTAATATTTTCATCTTTTAATTTTATTTCTTCTTTTAATTTAATTATATCATCTCTTAAAGAATTATTATAAATATCTTTTTCAGGAGTTTGAATAATTGGACTTAAATTTTTTTTATTTCTAGGACTAAAATTTTGTGAATTATTTACAGTAATTAAATTATTTCCAGTTGAATTTTCTAATATATTTTCACTGGTTTTAATTAATTCTTTTTTCTTTAATTCAAAATTTTTTTTTAATTCATATATATTATCTAATTTCTTATTAATTGATTCTTGTAAAATTTTCATTTGTTTTATAAAATTTAATACCATTGAAGCTAAAGTTACATTATTTACGAAAGAATTATTTTTACTTGATAAATCTAAAGAATTACTTATTGGAATTTCATTATTAATTATATTTGATTTATTATTTTTTATTTCTAAACTTTTTTTTAATTGATTTGTATTTCTAATTAATTTATTATTATTTATTTTTTCATTTAGATTTTTATTATTATTAAATGTCATTGTTGTACTTTCTGTTATGTTATTTATTTGACTTGGATTTAAATTTATATTATTTTTTGTTTCATTTTTATTTTTTTGTAAACTTTTACTTTTTATATTTACTTTAATATTTTGAGAAATATTAGATGAAGGAATTTGCTTTTTACTATTATTACTTATATTTCTTTTTTTTAATCCTGCTAAAAATTTTAAATTCTGATTTTCTTTTAATAATTCTTGATATTTAAATTTTAATTTAGTATGTTCTTCTTCTTTCATAGAATTATTTATACTTGTTGTTAAAGATAAATTGCCTTTTATTTTGTTTCTTGAATTTAATTTATTATTTATTATATTATTATTATCATTATTTTTTGGAGAATGAGACACAGTTCTATAGTTTTTTTTTGGATATATATAATTATTAATTTTAATTTTTGAATTTATTTCATTTATATTTTCATTTCTTATTATTTTCATATTTTTAAATAAATTTTTTGCTTCTTCATAAAAATTAATAAATGTCATTTCACTGTTTTTTATATTTTCAATAAGATTATTTTTATATTGATTTATTTTATTAATTCTCTCATTGATGGAAAATAATTTTTCTTTAATATAATTTTCATTTATATTTGTATTTAATTTTGGTTTTGTAATTTGATTTAAATAAACTAATATATCATTAACTGCACTTTTAGAAAATAATGTTTGTTCATTTATTCCTTCAATATATAATTTTAAATTATTTAAATATGATTTATTATTTTTAAAATATTCTCTTATTGATGATGAAACTGAATTAATTAAAATAATAAATTGATCATCATATAAATAATTCATAAGATTTTTAGTATTAATATTATTTGAATTTTGATTATTCCGATTATCCATTTTAAAAATATATTTTATTTTTTTTTTTTTAATTTAAAATAAACATATGAAAAATACAACAATTTAAAATGCCTTTTTAAAAAATTGCCAAATCCGAAAATTATATGTTATTTTATAAGAGAAATCAGAGAAATTCATGTTTAAATTATATGATAATTTATTTATTTATTAAATCTTTTGTTTTAAATATTTTTTGACTAATTTAAATAATGGGAGATTTTTTTATTGGAGATTATAGACAATTTGAAAAACAAATAATAAAAATAATAGAAGGATTTTATTTCTATAAAACAAAAGAAAAAATAAGTATAATGGATCAAAAATTAAAAGATTTAGCAAAGAAGAAAATATTAGAATTTTTAACAACGAAAAATGAAGAACGTTTAATAGAAAAAATTGAAGAAAATGATTTAAATGAATTTTCAGTATTAATGAATTTATGTCAACTATTTTATAATGATTACTGTGTAGAAAAATATCAAAAAACAAAAAAAAATACTTTTAATCAAAATTTGTCTAGAAGAATTTCTTCAGAAATAATTGATTTTAGAAATCATTTTGCGCATACAGACAAAAATATAAGTTCAGAATATATTTTAAGATTTTATGAAAATTTTTATTTTTATTTAAAAATTGTTTGTGTGCCTGAAATAGGGGATATTTTAATAGATTTTTTTAAAAAGGATTTGCATATTTTAATTAAATATGCTTTAGAATTGAATATTCAAAAAGAAAATACATTTCAATTGTTTTTTAATATCGAAAATAAAGAAAATATTTGTTTAAAAGAGGATTTATATTCTTCAAAAATATATAATTTAAAAACAAAGGAATTAAAATTCATTTATAATTCTCTTATTCCTGAGAAATTAATAAAAAAATATAGATTTCAAGAAGAAAAAATTGAAGAAATTGAAGAAGGATCTTCTTATAGTCAATCTATCATTGATAATTCTATTGTAAGTAAAACTTTAAGTTTTAATGATAAGTCTAATTTAAATAATTCTAGTAAAAGAGATAATAATGATAATACCATTATTGAAGAAAAAGAAGATGAATCAAATTATGAAGAATTTACTAATCAAATTAAAGAAGAAGATGAAGAAGATTTTAATAAATATGTTAAAAAAAGAGAAATATAAAATATTATAATATAATAATTTATTTCAAAAGTTTTTTCATATATTTTTATTATTATTTTTAAATTTAATTTGTATATGAAAAAAGGAAGTTACAACGATTATAATAATATTTATTGTATTCATAGTAAAAGTAAATTAATTAAAAACAATATATTTTTCTGTGAAGAATGTAGTAAAATTTTCACAATAACAAATAATTCAATAATGAAAATAAACAATTTAATTAAACCAAAAATTTTTTATAAAACATTTGATATTTCACCATTATTTATTTTAAACCAATTTTATATTATTGATAATTATTTCATTGAATTTAAATTTCCAAATTTTTATTCTTCAATTAGAAAAGATAAAATAAAAATGATTTATTCTTTACAAAACAATTTTAATTCTTCATTAAGAACTTTATTTTATGCAATTAATTTTATGGATAAAATATTTATGAGTTATAATGATAATTCTATTATAACAGAAAAAAAAATGAATAAAATAACCATAAGTTCTTATACTTTATCTCATAAATTTAATGAAATTGATTGTAAAAAATATAAAATTGATTATCATTATATTTTTAAAAAATATAATTTAAAAAAAAATCAAATATTTAAACAAGAAATCAAAAATTTAAAAATATTAAATTATAATTTAATTAAACCAGATATATATTCTTATATAAAAGTTATTTTATTTTCTGGTTTTATTTTTGAAAATGAATTATCTAAATCAATAAATATTTTAACAATATATAAAAAAATTTATAGTTTAATCGATGATTATATTTTAGATGAAAATTTAATATGTAAATTTTCTTCTAAAGAAATTGCTTTTAGTATATTATTTTTCGTAAGAAAAAGATTCGATTTAAATGAAGAAATATTTAAAAATGAAATTCTAGAAAAAATATTTAATATAAATTATGATAAAATATCAAATTGTGTCACTTATTTAATAAATAAAAACATAAATAAAGATTATAAGATTTTAAATATAAAAATAGACCCGTCAAAAAAAAATATATTATTGAAGAAAGGAAAATTTAAAAATCATTTTCATAAATTAAAATTACAAAATCATATTGAATATAATCCAATAAAACCAATAATCAAATTAGTTAATTCAAACAAAATAAATTTTACTCAAAATTCTTCTCAAGAAGATTCTAATAATAATAATATAATTAATGAAAATTTTCATTTAAAAACTCAAAGAGATGAAAGTGAAAAATTTAAAGATAAAAGCGCACAGGTTTTTGAACATATTTTAAATAGGAATGATTCAAGTTTAAATTTATTGAGTTTTAAATTTAATAAAAAAGAATATTCAAGTGATAAAGAAAATTCCTTTTACAACAATTATTTTACTAATAATAATAATATTTTGAGAAATAAAATTAAGAAACAAAAAAAATTTAATGAATCTCATAGAAAAACTCATTCTTTAGTTAAAGTAGGAAATAATTCTACTTTGATTTTATATAAAAATAGTAATAAAAAAATAGGGATTAAACAATTTGATTTTATTCTTCCTAAATTAAATAAATAATTATTTTAACTATATAAAGATATTTAATTATAAAGAAATTAATAATTGTATAATCATATTTAATAATATATAAAAATCATTTTTAAAAATTATATTATAATAAAATTAAGTAATAAATGAAAAATTTATGGTCTGAATTAAAAAAATTAAGTTAACAACACACAAATTAATAAAATAATATTGAATTAAATAGAATGTGATTCTTCATCTTCTTCTTCATAAATATCATTATCTCTTAATTTTAATTTTTCAATTTCATCAATGGTAGAAAACATACTTTCAATAATATCAGTATCTAATTCAGGAGAATTTAATAATTCAATTATATCTCTTTCATAATATCCACTTAACATATCTCTTAAATCTTCTCTTTTATTTAATATTGATATTAATTGATATATTTTATCTTCTCTATTTTTTATTTGTTCTGCTAATTCTATTGGATTTATTGAATATTCATTTCTTTCATTATTACTTTGTATTATTAAATTATTTAAAGATGTTTCTTCTGGCTCTGATATATTTATTTCTTTTGATATGTCTTCTGTATTTTTTATTTCTTTTAATGATTTTTTTTCCTTTTCTATTTTTTGATTTTTTAATTTTTCCTTTTCCCTTTTTTCTTTTTCTAATTTTTCCTTTTTTAATTTTTCTTTTTCTAATTTTTCCTTTTTTAATTTTTCTTTTTCGAGTTTTTCTTTTTCTAATTTTTCTCTTTTTTCCTTTTCTAATTTTTCTCTTTTTAATTTTTCTTTTTCTAATTTTTCTTTTTCTAATTTTTCTCTTTTTTCCTTTTCTAATTTTTCTTTTTCTAGTTTTTCTTTTTCTTTTTTTTCTTTTTCTGAATTAATATTTGGTTTAATATTATATCTTTCATTTTCAACATTATATGAAGTGAAATTTCTATCTACTTTTATAGAACCAAAATTTTTATTAATATTTTTATTATTATTATTTTCATTAGTTTTAATTTTATTATTTCCATAAATTTCATTTATTTCTTTTTTTGAATGATTATATTCAAAATTTAATTGAGTTTTATTATTATTTGAAGGAATATTAATTTTAACTCCTTTTTTATTTTCTTGTTTAATTTCATTTCCATTATTTGAATTATTATTATCATCTATTATCAATGGATTTAAAGGATTTTTTTTAAAAAAATTTTTTTTTTCATTTTTATCATTTTTTTGATTTTCTAAATCCTTAATTTCATCTTTTTTTTCTATAATATTATTAACATTAATTTTTTCTTTTTCTATAATTTTATTGGGTATTTCATTTTCTTCTTTAATTTCAATTTTTGTAATTAATGGTTTATTTAATTCAATTTCTTTATATTTTTTTTCATTTTGATTTCTTTTAACATAAAAAAGAGTTTTATTTAAAATTTGGCAAATTTCTCGAAAAACATCTTCTAAATTAAAAAGTCTTTGAATAATAATATTTTTATTTTCTTTAGTTAAATTTTCAATTAATTTTCTTATTTCAATAGCCCAATCAACTTTATTTTCTAATGAATTTAACATATTTTCAATATCTTTACATAATTTTTTTTCTTCATCACTCATTAAATATTATATTAAATGATTATTAATAAAAATAAAAATAATTTTCTTAATTATTATGGATAAAAAACCTTTTCCAATACAAAGAGTTTTTTTAAACTCAATTTCATTAAATAAATTTGGATACAACACACAAAAGGAAAAAAAACATATTAAAAATTTAAGTTATTCAAATAGTTATTTTCCTTATTTATTAAAATCTCCTGAAAGAGAAGAACATGATAGAAAAACTTTATTTGAATCTTTTCAAGTGAATAAATTTTTAAATAAGAATATTAATCAAAAATTAAAAACTCCAATTTTACCTGAAACAACAAGAACTGATTTACTTAAAAATTCTTTGTTAAATACTTTTGGAAATTTCATTATTATTACTAAAGATGAAGAATATAAAAAGGGAATTCCTATTTTAACTTTAAAACAAGAAGAATTTGAAAATAAAATAAGTTTGAAACCTAAACACAATAAAATTAAAAAAAAATATAATATTTTACAAAGAGATCAAAAATTAAAAGAAATTATTACTAATAAAGAAATTTTATCTCATTTAAATCATAATTTATCCAATGTTAATAGTTTAAGAAAAGAAAATGAAAATAATATGAATAATAATACTAATGTTTGTTTGAATTTATCTAAGAAAAATAAATATAAAATTATTTCTCGAAATTTGAGTGATGAACCAAAATTATTTATAAATAAAACTGAAGTTAATCCTAAAAAATTACCTGATAGACTTAATAAAATGTTAACTTTATTTGAAATGAAGGATTATTATAATTCTTTGAAGTTTAAACCTTTTAAATTTAAATAATTTTTATTAAATATATTAATTATCAAATTAATTAATTTCTTATTTTTCATATATATACATAAAATAAATAATTAATAATATATATTTATTAAAAGAAATAAAATGAAATAAATAAATTTCTCACTAAAAAATGAAAAAAAAGTAAAAACCTTTTTAAAAAATAATTAATTTACTTAATAAAGTGAAAAATTTTTAACGGAAAATCAAATAAAAAAATAAAAAAATGACAACTACTAAAATTTTCAATATAACAAAGATAAAAGCCTCAAATAAAAATTCTCAAAATTTAAACAAAGAAAGTTTAAAGGATTCAACATCTTCATCATCGAATAATTCAAATAATCCAAATTATAAAATAATAAACACCACATCATTAAATGAATATTTTAGAATAGAAGAAAGTAGAAAATTAGTATTAAAAAACAATATAAATTTAAATTCATTTTTATTTGAAAATCCTTTTCCTAAAAATTTCTTAAAAAAACATAATTTAATAAATGATATAAGAATTAAAATGATTGATTGGATGATTGATGTGTTCAGTTCTTATAAAAGTAGTCCAAAAACATTTTTTTTAAGTGTAAATATAATGGATTTATTTTTTTTAAAAACTAAAAGAACTATTCAAATTAATGATATTCATATCATTGGTTTATGTTCTATTTTCATTGCTTCAAAAATGGAAGATTTATTTCCTTTAAGATTAGAACAAATAAAAAAAATTTTAGGAAAAAATAAATTTAGTTATGAAAATATTAAATATGTTGAAAAAGAAATTTTATTCACTATTAAATTTGATATAGTTAAATTTACTATTTATGATTTTGTTAATTCACTTTTATTTGATTTTGAAGTTAAATATAAAAATCAAATTTTATTTGTAAATGATTTGTTTTTTACTTATAAAAATATTTGCTTTTTTATTTGTAAATTAATTTATTATAATGAAGATTTTTGCTTTTATAAAAATCATTTGAAAGTTATTTCTATTTTCCTAATTGCTTTAGATATATTAAAAGCTATTACTAATGTAAACAATGAAATTGAAGTTTTTTTCAGAAATTGGATTTTTTATATTATGAATAATACAAATTCCAACAAAAAAAAAATTGAAATTATTTATGAAAAAATTGCTTCTTTATATCAAAATATCACTAGTGGCAAATTTGGGGATTGTAATTTATTGAAAACACATAAAATAATTGTTTTTTAAATTATATTTTTCATTGTATTATTCCCTTTTATATAAATGTATATTTTTAATAAGTAAATTATTTTCTTTTAAATTACTTTTTAATTATTTTTTATAATTTAATAATTTAAAAAATATACTTTATTATATTATTTGTGAACAAATAGGACAAGTATTAATTTTATCAGGATCATAATCAAAATATAATTCTTTTATATTTTCAATACATTCTTTATGAAAATAATGTTGACAACTTTGAAAACAAATAATAAATTCTCCTTTTTCAATTTTTTGATTTTTTTCACATTCATCAAAAGAACACAGAATAGATAAATCATTTTCAAATTTAATATTCTTTCCAAAATTTTTATATAATTTCCTATAATATAACATATCACCTAAATAATCTTTAACCATATCTTTAGAAATTTGTAATATTCCCACTTTTAATTTTAATTGTTCTAAAATCATTAAAACATATTCAATATTATCTTTATTTCCTGATAATTGAATATCATCAATTAAGGAAAGATGTTCTTTAGTAAAATCATCTTGGAATTGTAAAATAAAGTATAATTTCTTAGCACTTGATAAACTTTTAGAATTATTTATTTTATCTTTTAAATAATTATATATTTCATTTTTTGTATTATCATCTAAATTTGCATTTTCTATAAATTTAATACATTTTTCAGGATCACTTACTATATCTATATATATATCAATTATTTGTTTGTAATTATTTATATATGTTAATATTGAAACGTAAATTTCGTAATTTTGCTTTTTTTCTAATTCTTCTTTATTTTGTTCTATTAATTTATTATAATCAAATTTATCATATGTATTTATAAATTTTAATAATATTGTTACATAATTTTTTTTTGATATGTTTATAAATTCAATTTCATTTCCATATTTTAATGTTATATTAAATAATTTTTCTGCTATTTCTTTACTTATTAATAATCTATTTTTTTCAAATTCAATTATATTAAAAGTAAATAAAGCTAATGACTTTTCATTACAAAGAGAAAATAATTTATCATAAAATTTTTGACAAAGATTATAATCTTTATAATAAATAAAGTCAAGTACTTTCATTAATTTAGACATATCTAATAAATTAAATAGTTGAGGATATTTAAATATATAATCTTGATTTCCAGTTGATAATATTTTAAATATATCATCTTGTTTTTTTATACTTATAAATAATTCAATTGATTTTGAATAATTACCATTTTTTCTATATATATGTCCTAAGCAAAAAATAGCTTTTTCAAATTTTTCATTTTTTTGTGAATTTGTATATTCATTAAAAATTTTAATTAAATCTTTTGAAATTTCTATTTTTCTTGTATCTTCTTCAATAAATTTGATTAATTCATTATATAAATTATTTTTTAAATACAAATAAATTATTTCTCTTTTACTTTTTTCACTTAATAAACTATTAAAATATTGTTTAATCATTTTATATAATTTTAAAAATCGATTTTTTTTCCAAAGAAATAAAACAAAATTATTATAAAGATGGAAAATATTTTTATTTGGATTTTTTTCTCCAAAAATTACTTGAAATAAAAACTCAAATTTTTCAATATGAATTCCTCCAACACTTTGAATATCTTTATTATTAGAATCATTTTCAATTATTTTAATTAAAACAAAATATTTTTCATTTAAATTAAAAGAAGAAAAATTTGAATAAATAATTTCTAAATTATTTATTGTAATTCCATCTTCTTCATTAATATCTCTAAACATTTTTTTTACTTTATCAATTATAGTAACAAAGTATATTTCTGTTTTATTATATAAAAAAACTGAAGAAATCGATTTTGCAAAAACAAAATTAAAAGTATCTTCAGAATAAATATATTTAAATTTTTTTTCAAAGTAAATTTCACTTTTTTGATTTTGAACTTTAGAATTAATTTTCATTATTTTTAAATTAACAGAATTATCTTGATAAGAAAGTAAAGACAGTTTATTTAAGGAATTATTAATCCATACTCCAATAAAATAATCATTAAACACATTTTTTTGATTTAAATGAATTAATTCAATTGGAAAAGGTTGTTCTTCAGTTGGAAGATGGAAAACAAAAATTTCTTCTTTATGAACATTAACACATAATATATTATTATATAAAAAACAATCAATTGGAAAATTTTTAGGATTTGGATTTTGAAATATTTTTTTTATTAACATTTTTTTTGAACCTAAATTAAATACTTTTAAACTATAATTCGTACTCCATAATAAAATTCCTTTTTGAAAAATTAAAGAATTTATTTTTGATGTTTCTTTATATAAATTTTTTACTATTTTATCTTTTCTTCCTTTTGCAAAATATTTTATTTCATGAAATGAATTTACATAAACTGATTCTAATTGATTTGTATCAAATAATGTTATTGAATATATTATTTCTCCTAAATCATATGAAATTAAAGGTTCGAAAGTTTCTAAATTCATTAATATTAATTCTTTTTCTTTTACTATGAATAATTTATCTTTATGAGATTTTATTAAATTTACTTCATTTGTATAATGTTTATTTAAGGATTTTCCAGTTTTAATATTATATATTATTATATCATTTGTTTGAAGCATAAATATTATGTAATTTTTACATACTTCGAAATATAGTATTTTTGAAGAAGAAAAAAAACCTAAATTTAATATATTTGTTATATATTGTATATCTATATAATTTTCCATAGATTTAAAAACTTTAAATAAATAATTTTTTTATTTATTTTTTTATTTTAAATTTAAAAAATATATTCTAACCTAAAAAAATTAAATTAAAATACTTAGGATGAAAATTTTGAATATAAATATTATATTAATTATTTTAGAAAATATTAATCAAAATTTTTAATAAAAAAAATTAATAAAGCATTAATGAAGTGTTCCATTTATAGATTATTGTTTTATATTTTTTAAAATATATGATACTTAATCAACTTATTTTAATGATGATATTATTCAAATAGAAA
>JAEEGI010022747.1_pt1 | contig 12359 bp, 9 predicted proteins | sample 8958751 | NCBI WGS metagenome assembly JAEEGI01 (sample SAMN16246545, study PRJNA631951) | gut metagenome | biome: gut microbiome; feature: rumen; material: KS-attached | host: Bos | place: Iran: Karaj | collected 2018-10 | reverse complement strand
GATATGGTGGCATTCTCTATAGATATAAACGGCTTGAAAGAAGTCAACGATAATCTCGGCCATGATGCAGGCGATGAATTAATACAGGGTGCATCTTCATGTATTGAGAAATTCTTTCCCGGATGTGTTTACAGAACCGGAGGAGATGAATTCGTAGTGCTTTCCAGAATGAACAGAAAACAAGCCGAAACGGTTACCGAATCCTTAAACAAATGCGTAAGGGCTTGGCACGGCAATAAGGTTGAATCTATGCATCTTGCCATAGGATTTGCACTGGCCGAAGAGAATAAGGATGCTAATTGTGAAGATCTAGTAATTATAGCAGACAAGATGATGTACGAGGCTAAGACAAGATACTATAAAGAAAGTGGAAAAGACAGGCGGAGAAGATAAAGGAATTGTTCTTTGTCGAGAATCTTTTAATTTACTAGAGAATCAATAAAATGAATGAACTTATATTTGAATCATTTCCTGAACTTAATACCCAAAGGCTTTTATTGAGACAGATTACTCAAGAAGATGATAAGAGTCTTTTGGAAGTCTTATCTGATGAAGATACCTGCAAATATCTGACCCATAATGCTGTTAATAATATAGAAAACATCAAAAGAATGATTGCCGGAATACAGAGATTTTTTGATGAGAAACAGCGGATCAGATGGGGCATTGCGCAGAAAGCAGATAATACAATAATTGGACACTGCGGCTTTTTCGATATTGATAAATTCAACTGCTGTGCAGAAATCAGTTACTGCTTGAAAAGCGGAACATGGGGACAGGGAATCATGACAGAAGCAGTAGATGCAATGTTAAGATTCGGTTTTGAGGATTATGGATTTAATAGAATAGTTGCAAAGGTTATGACAGATAATATTGGTTCAATTAAGGTGCTGCAGAAACTCGGGTTTGTACAGGAAGGCGTACTAAGGGAAAGCCTTTATAAAAACGGGCAGTATCATGACCTTATTTGTTTTTCCATTTTAAAGAGTGAATATCATAGAACAAACTAGATATGAATTGTGAATCAGCTAGAGGCAATTTCTTAGGCAGTTATATTTTAATTTGGATTTAGAATGATAATTAGAACAGAAATGGAAATAATGCGCGGAACCTGTATAGGTCAAACGCGTCGTGGTGTGCATTATATTGTATTTGAAAGTGAAGGCAATAGCGGAAGAATAGCTATTGTCGGGGATGCTAACAATGGTATTTGGCAAACGATAAATGGAAATGTTAATGTCCAGCCTAATTTTGTACATGGACTTGCTTTGAATAGGAAGTTTTATAGTGAAATGACCATTGATGAAATAGAAACGGCAGCTTATAACGCATATATGTCTGGTGCGCACTCTTAATCACAAAACCATTAACGGACAAGGTATAATTTTGACTAACGGAGAGATTGACCTTCTTCAATAATCTTTTAACAAAATGAACTGTGGGGATAAGCTATTATTTGTTACATTGTGTCCTTTTAGCTATCTGGTATAGTTCCATCCAATTCTTTTCAAATCCTTAGCGCTTTGCAGATAATGATCCTAATGTAAGACAGGCAGCAAAGAGAGCGTTTGATAAACTTAAGGAAAGCGTAATATAATACGCAAAACTTGAAAGCATCCCAATTCGTCTGCGGTGGGAAAAATATTAGCTTGAATTCTTTACAAAATCGATAAATCCCATTAAAGAATAATGGATACTCCTTATAGTAAACTAAAGTAAGTGTTGGTACCCTTTGGAATAAGAAAGGTCCTGATTATGAAGAGAGTTTTTAATGTTGCTGCTTTTGTTTGCGGTATGGATGAGGAATATCCGTATCAGATCATACAGGGTATAAATGAATTCGCCAGGGAACACGCTATAAATGTTTCGTATTTTGCGTCATTCGGCGGAATAGTAGAGAACAGTACTTTTGATGACGGCGAATACAGTATTTATAAGCTCCCGAATTTTGCCAAGTTTGACGGTGCCCTTCTCCTGACAAATACATTTTCGAATCCGGTCATAAGGAACGCGATAATCGACAAAGTTAAGGCTGTCGGAATTCCTTCCGTTATTTTCGAGTGCAAGGATTATGAAGAGTTCTACGACGTAAGCATAGATAACTATGCGGTTATGAAAAAACTCGTCGAACACCTTATAAAAGCGCATGGTGCCAAAACATTCAATTTCATTTCCGGTCCGGAAGCTAATCCTGAAGCTAAGGCAAGATACCAAGCCTTCAGAGATGCTCTCGCTGAGAACGGGCTGGATTTTGATGAGGATAAACGTCTTTTCAAAGGTTTCTTCAGAAGTTACGACGGAATCAGGGCAATCGAAGAATTCTTCCATTCTGGTTTGAGCCTGCCGGATGCATTTGTTTGTGCTAATGACAGTATGGCTCTTACGGCCATGAACAAACTCCAGGCAAACGGTATCAAAGTGCCGGACGATGTTATCGTGACCGGATTTGACAATACTTTTAATGCCAGGAATTCGTTCCCGGTACTTACGACGGTTAAGAGACCGCTTTTTGCTTCGGGAGTTAAGTCTTGTGAAGTCCTGTATTCTCTTATGAGAGGTGAAGGACAGCCACGCAGCACGATCATGGATGCCGAACCTGTATATGCTGAAAGCTGCGGATGTCAATTGAAAAATGATGAGAACGCGTTGGAATTCAGGAAAGAGACTTCCATTAAGATCGAACGTACTTATACCGGCATTCATATACTTAACAGGTTGATCGCCGCATTAGCCATAGCTAAGAATATCGATGAATGCTCCGATGCCATCAAGAAATGGCTTGAAGCGATCGACTGTAATGATTTCGCGCTCTGTCTTGTCAGTGATTGGGAAAAAACTTATAATACCGTTTCACTTGAAGAACAGGAGGATAATTATCCTGCAGCGATGACGGCACCTCTCATCTGGGATCATGGCGAGAGGCGTGCTGTTAAATCTTTCCCGAGCAAGCAGCTCATGCCTGAAATGCAGATGTCCAGCGGAAATATCAGTTACTATATTCCGCTTCATTTCGGACCAAGGATATTGGGTTATTACATCATGACCAATACTGATTTCCCGATATACAGCAACCATTGCCATACGATCACAATGTGTATCGGAAATGCCATAGAGAGTATTTCAAAATTGAATGTGTTGGATCCGCTGTGCGGGATTTACAACAGAAACGGCTTTAATATTAATGCAGGATACATCTTTGATGAGTGTGTAAGGGAGCAGTCGGCCATTTCTGTTATCTTCATTGATGTTGACGGATTGAAAGTGATAAATGACACATATGGCCACAAGGAAGGCGACGCTACTATATTAGCCATATCTGATACTATTGAGTTGGCATGCGGAGCAATGGATGTTTGCGGAAGGATCGGCGGAGACGAATTTGTTATTGTCGGCAGAGGCGAAGGATTCGCCAAGATCTTTGAAGACAGGTTCAATGCCGAACTCGAGAGGAAGAATAATAGCTCAGACAAACCATATTTATTGGATGCAAGTATCGGTCATATTACTTCAGTTCCGGAAGAGTCAGATACTTTGCTGGAGTTCATACAGCAGGCTGATGCCGAGATGTATCAGGTTAAGAAGACAAAGAAGAACCATAGATGATGGAATGGCAAATCGCAAAATCATTGACGTACAAGGTATAATCTTAAGTGACGGAGAGATTCTGTAAAAGGTTGTAATACGAATAATTATGATGTTTTAAAAATGAGGTGATGGTGATTCCGTCACCTCTTTTCTGTATTGATTATTCCAAATGAATAAATGGTCCTGACATTATCAGCTGTTTAACGCTTTGAAATTCTCTGCGTTAGATTTGTAGAGCTTTTTAAATACTATGTAATTGCGTTCGTAAATTTCTTTGTTATCAGGATTTGGCGTGTATACATGTTTTGCTTTGACGATGTCATGCGCATATTCCAATACATCCATACCTTTGATACCGGCTGCAACAACAAGGGCTGCCCCGACGGCACCCACTTCCTGCGAATTGCTGACTGTTTCTATGGTTCGTCCCGTGATGTCTGCAAGCAGCTGGCAGGTAACCGGTGAGGAAGCCCCTCCGCCGACAAAACGGATCGTGTCTGAGGTTTTTACCTTCCGGCTCTCACATTCTAATAACCAGCGTAGATGATAACAAATACCTTCAAGAACAGCACGGATCATATCTCTTTTACCTGTATCGATCCTGATGTTGAAGAACATGCCTGCAGCATTTGAATCCTCAAACGGGCACCGGTTACCGTGAAGCCACGGAGTAAAGATCACGCCGTTAGCTCCCGGAGGAACTTTACTGATCTCCTCGGAAAGGTAGTCATAAAGACTCATGTATTTGCTTTCCACGTCTGTGATCTTAATCTGATTCAGATAAATTCCTGTCTCATCCAGTGCCAGATGATCCTTGACCCATTCAAAGCACTTTCCGGCTGTTTCCAGTTCTGCGTAATAATTGAAGTATCCGCGTTTTACTGAAAGAACACCGGTGATCATCGCATCAAGGTCGACTGTCTGGCTGTCCATATAGGTGGATACCCATCCCGAGGTTCCGACATAAATATGGGTATCACCGGGCCTTGTGCATCCGGCACCGATGTTGACAAAGGTGGTGTCGCCGCCTCCTCCGAAAACAGGAATTCCCTTTACAAGTCCCAGATCCGTTGCTGCCTGTTCTGTCAGTTCTCCTGCAAGATCCGTGCTTTCGATGAGTTCCGGCATATGAGCGGGGTTTACCTTGTACATTTTAAGAAGACTCTCGTTCCAGCCTTCTTTTCCTTTACGGGTGTCATAGAGGAAGGTTCCGAATGCGGAATCGGCGGTCCTGACAATTCTGCCTGTCAGGCGTGCCAACAGGTAGTCACAGACATCCAGCCACTTATAGGCTTTAGAAAACACCTCCGGCTCATTATTTTCGACCCACTTATATTTCCATACAGGGTCTTTGGCGCTGACGGAAGCAGCATAATTTACCCTGAGATTTCTGACAAGCTTAAACAGATTGCGTCCGGACACTTTGATGATGCCGTCGCACATGCCTTCCTTGTATTCTTTTATGCCTCTCTGGTCCAGATAGCTCATGGGATGTCTTAAGGCGTTGCCTTGTTCATCCACGAATATTGATCCCTGAAACTGCGTACAGGCAGCCATGCCGCTGATTTCCTCAGGTTTCACGTCTGATTTTTGAAACAGTTCCCGTGTAGTGGAACACAAAGCTTCCCACCATTCATTTTCATCCTGTTCTGCTCCGCCGTCATCAGAAGTATAAAGACCATAACCGGCAGTGGAACTTGCCACAAGATGTATTTGGGTATCGATCATAAACAGACATGTTTTTAAGCTGCTTGTACCAAAGTCATAGATGATAACATGCATTTAGTCATCCTCTTTCAGATGGATATTCCATCCGGTATCGATCTTATTCTTAACCTTGTTCATCATTTCTGAGTCAAGTTCCGGCCAGTCGACTACGGTGCTTGCATTTTTGGTTACCAAATGGGCTTTCTCAGCGCACAAAGCAAGCGGTGTATCTGCAAGCGAGTCAGAGTAGAAATTTTCAATTACGGGAAAACCATGGTCGATCATGTATTTGGCTTTTTCCTTTGCATACATTAAGTTATCCACAAAAACACCAAATTCACGGTCAAAATCCGTTGCCATGTATTTTACACCAAGCCTGTTTGCAATCGGACCGATGATGCACGCCGGAGAAGCGCTGATGATCAGATCATCCGGCTTTTTCTGAGCAAGATACCAGGCAGCAATCTTCTTCTCATTTTTGTTCCAGTACTTTTCGATCTGTTCGTCAAAATCATCAATCATCGTCAGATAACTGAACATTTTCCTTTGCATGAGATAGTTTGGTACCTTGCCTCTCTTGTGCTGGATCACATGCTTCAAAACATCAGGAAGATACGTTACCCACAGCTTGGGATGGCGTTTAAGGCACCAGAAGGCAAAGCCTATTGAACAGTCGCCGGGAAATATTGTTCCGTCAAAATCATATACGTTCATTCACTAGTCTCCCGGAGCTTTTCTCCTTTTGAGAATCGCAGCATGTTTCTGTTATAGCCTGTGGTAACCAGGTAAGCTTTCTCCTGATGTGACGCCATAAGACCGCTTAATATGAATCCGCTTAGCCCCTTAACCTGAACATCCGGATCCGTTAAGTCAAACAGCTTGCCCGAATCGCGTTCAATGATAAGCACTGAATCTTCTTCGAAGAAAAGGGAGAGCTCCATCAAAACAGGTTTCTTTGAATTGCTGTTCATGTCGAGGATGGTCAGGCCGGTTTCTTCCACAAACAGAGCCGCACGGTTGGCTTCTCCTGCGGGATACTGACGGGCAAGGAGGCTGTCTGATACTTCTTTCGAGAGGGCAACTGCAGCATCGGGCGTAAGTGTTCCGTCCAAGACCTCAATGTCTGATTCCAGACTCTTGAGCAGGAAGGGGAAATTGTCTTTTTTGAACCTGAAGAATACAAAGAGCATCGCCGTGGTAAGTGCCACAGCCGGTGCTACGACAAAGCCTGCCCACATTCCGTAGAAACCGAAAAGCAGGGAACCGGTTATGGGCAGGATAATGTAGAGCAGACCGTTCTGGAAACAGGCAATCGCGGTTGCCATTCCGATACGGTCGATAAGCATGTAATATGAGGTCGTCAGGGAAACGAGACTGCAAAAAACAAATCCGAGGCAGACGATCCTGATCGCAGCAATTGACGGAGCAAGTGCTTCCCCGTCGGTGATTCCGAACAGAGCGCAAAACTGCTTTGCAAAGATCAGGATGAGAAGGGTCGCTGCTGCTCCTTCTATGATCGAAGCCTTGATGCCGGATTTCATGACTCTCTTGATGAGCTTGGGATTACCCTCACCGAAATAGGTTCCTATCAGAGGCTGCATGGCCATGCCTACGCCATCCATTACGACGCCGAACTCAATAAGACTGACCACCACAGCCAGGGTGATCAGGCCGTTCTCGCCATAATGTCCGGAAACATGGCTTATCATCACATAGTCCATCAATCCCCAACAGATATATACGGAAGAATCCACAATGCTGTAACGTGAAGTCAGAAGAAAATCCTTAATAGAAAGATGCCATACAAAGTGCAGCGTATTGCATTTACGGAAGAAGTGCCAGCAGCAGACGAGGATTCCGAGCGCGTTTCCGATTACAGAACCGAGAATGATACCGGTCATTCCAAAAAACTTGGTAAGTATTATGGAGAGAATGACATTCCCGCCGATCTGAAAGCCGTAACAGATATTATTACAGAGCTCATCTCCGTCGCTGTATACCATCTGTTCCAGATAGAAAATCACTATGGTCAGAAATGCGTTTATCGGAACCAGACGATAGTATTCGAGAGCGTTATTTAATATGTCACCCGTAATGCCGCTCACGGCAAAATACATGTCTCTGGACACGAAGATCAAGAGTGCCGAGAGCAGTCCCATGCCGATGCTGATGATGAGTCCCTGTCCATAGATCTTATCCGCACGGTCCTTCCGCATGGCTCCGGTCTCTCTGGCAAATACGATGCCGACGCCCGTGGAAACCAGATCGCCGAAGAAGGTAACAATGGCGGTCACCGGCGTGATAGCGTTGATTCCGGCAACACCTGATGCACCGATAAAATACCCTGCGATGATACTGTCGCTTAAAAGCATCAGATACATGACCGCTTTGGTGAATGTACCTGATATCAACATGGAACTGAATTTCTGTTCGCAAAAGCCTTTTTTATGAGTCATCCGGTCATCACCTGTCTTGCAGTTACCATTTCAATGCAGAGTTCCGTCCATACTATGTTTAATAGTTTCCGTTATGCTATCACAGCATAGTTACGGCAGCGCCAGCAAATCCACAAAGTTGCGGGTAGTATTCACAGCATTTCATAGCTGCGGCTGGCTTTCCTTGCGTTTGAAGCAATTCTCTCAGTTCTTGAGCATGTCCGTCTGCTTTTATGCGCGTAATCAACTCCTCCAGTTTTCCCGTGCCTCCGGCAACATTTTCTATTTCATCTAAAGTTAAGAGTTTACAGGATTTCCCGTCTTCCATAGTAAAAGGCTCCTTTCATATATTCGTATAAGTATATTATAAGGATATATCGGTTAACGCACTGTAAATGAATCAAAAACAAATATTTGAGAAAGACGAATATGGGAATGTATCAAAGTTTTACATATTCGATAATAATCTTTAATCTTTTCTTGATATATTGAAGTCAAGGCATAAGAATGCCGTATTGGGATATGCGAAGTTTCACTTAAGACAGGAGCGGACGAATAACAATGAAGGCTTTAATAATCGGAACGGGAGCTGTAGGATGTGCGATTGCTATTGCGGCAGCAAACGCCGGAATGAAAACTGCTGTTTTTGCCGGAAGTGCTACCGCCCAATATATCCGTGAATATGGGTTGAAAAGAACGGGTATATTCGGAGAACTTTCCATACTGCCGGAATGTATTACTGTATATGATGATTATGATCAAATTGCTTCCGGATACGATTATGTTGCGATCGCGGTCAAGACTTTGGCTAACAAGACTGTTGCCGAAGCACTTGCGGCACATCGCAGTATAGTCGGTCAGACAGGACGTATTGTGCTTTTTCAAAACGGCTGGGGAAATGACGAACCGTATTTGGCGTATTTTCCGGCGTCGCAAGTATTCAATGCCAGAGTGATAACAGGTTTTGAGAGGACTTCGCCCTATGTTACCAATGTTACTGTACATACGGCACCGATCCTTCTCGGTTCCTTGCATGGCGAGCCTATAGACGGACTTAAACCTCTTGCTAAAGCTATCAGTGATTCCGGAATACCGTCAGAGACATCTGAGGATCTTATACCTGCACTCTGGGCGAAAATGCTCTATAACACTACTTTGAATCCTTTGGGTGCGATCATGAACATGAGCTATGGTCAGCTGGCTTCATCAGAATATCTGGTAAGCATTATGAATAAGCTGATCGAAGAGACATTCGCAGTAATGAATGCTGCCGGTTACAAAACTTTCTGGGATGATCCGGAAGAATATAAAAGCACATTCTACGGAAAACTTGTTCCGGATACTTTTGCTCATCGTGCATCTACGCTGCAGGATATCGAGAAACACAAGAAAACAGAGATCGATACGCTTAACGGCTGTGTTCAGCGCATAGGAATAAAGTATGGTGTCCCGACTCCGACACACGATATTATCGTGGAAATGATTAAGGGCATTGAAGATATAAAGTGCTGAAGACTTTAAGAATATGCCGGAGGTCAGAACATGAATATTATTGAATCATCATTTTATGAGATGCTTCAGGCTCAGGCCGTCAGAAACCCTGATGCTGAAGCCGTTATCATGGGAGACAGAAAGCTCACATACGGTGAGTTTTTATACAGGATTGACGGCGTCGCATCAGCTTTATTGGATATTGGTCTCAAAAAAGGTGATAAGGTCGGATTGTGGTCTGTTGCCTCGCCTGCGTGGCTTTATGCGTATTTCGGTATAATCCGTGCAGGAGGCATTGCACTTCTTCTCAATGCAAATATGGCTTTAAAAGATGCAAAACCTTTGATCGAATTTGCGGACACTAGATTCCTGATGTTCGGAAAAACACATGATTATGAAGGACATAATACCGATGCCGTTGCGATTTCCGAATCACTTGGCATTGATAAAGAACACTGTTTAAGCATTCTGGATGAGGAGTTTGCCGATATCACATTGGCAGAGGCAGAGACTTCCGGATGTCAGTCTCGTGAAGATGCTTATATTATCTATACTTCCGGAACGACAGCTTTCCCTAAGGCTGTTATCAACTCACAGTTCTCACTCATCAATCTGTCCGATCATGTTTTCAGTGAGCTGGCTCCTATCCTTGGCAATCGTGCATTGATCGGAGTCCCATTTTTCCATGTATATGCATTGATGGGCGCGTGGATCTATTTGGCTCACGGCGGGACTGTTGTTATTCCGAGTACGATCAAGGCTGATCTTATCGCAGATCTGGTTGAGAAGGAAAGTATATCTGATATCTGGACTGTAGCCGTTATCTACCAGGCGATCATCGATAATGAGCTTCTTGCCGAAAAGGTCGCGCCGAATGCGAGGTTCTGCGCTGTGGCCGGAAGCTATACATCCCCAGTGCAGTTCATGCGCTTTGAAGCATCACTTGGAAATTCCACATTTATCAATATGTATGGTATGACTGAGACGTCTGCGGCGTATGTACTTACAAGACCGGGAGATGATATATCCATCAGATATAGCACGGTCGGAAGACCTGTCAATGGAACAGAGGCCGCAGTGTGGGACGACGAACGCGGTATACTTCCTCCGGAGGAAGTCGGCGAGATAATTACGCGCGGATATCACCTGAAAAACAGCTATTACAAACTTGAACCCGAGAGGCAGGCTGTCGATAAAGACGGATGGCTTCATTCAGGTGATCTGGGTGTATTTGATAAGAACGGGAATCTCAAGATCGTCGGCCGCATAAAAGATCTTATCATCAAGGGTGGCGAGAATATCGCACCTGCAGAGATAGAGGCTCAGATAATGTCACACCCTTCTATAAGTAGCTGCCGAGTGTTCGGATATAAGGACAGGATATACGGCGAAAATATCGGTGCATGTATAACTCTCGCTCCGGGTTTGGATTTTGATGAGGACTCGATCAGAAAATATGTAAAAGAAAAAGTCGGCTCCTACAAATCACCTGTCTACTATTTTGTTTTTGACAAGTTTCCTCTTAATTCAAATGGTAAGATTGACCAGCGCAATCTGCATATTGAGATGTTAAGAAGGCTGCACAGACTCTTGATCGAGAACAAGCTTGAGAAAGGTATCCCGATAATTACGATGTCAGTCAAGAACAGTGTGTTCAATATCACGCCTGTTGCTTCGATGTTCGAGGAGTGTGCCACCAATCTCGGTTTCAGCCGCAAGAAGGCTCTGAAGATACGTCAGGCAGTTGAGGAACTTTTGGTGCTGCGTATTATCGAGAGCGCTGAAGACATAGGGGATGTCGGGATCTCTCTTCGTTATATGCGTGATTTCCTGAGGATAACCGTAACTGATCTTGGAGATGATAACTGTAACAAACAAAACGAACAGCAGAAGATCGCACTGGCGATACTTCTGAAGCTTGTTGATGACTATGATATGTCGAGGCTTGATGACGGACAATATCAGGTGATGATTGATTTTACATATGATAAAGATCTTGATATTACCGGGTTCCTGATGCAGCACGAGAGGATAGAGTGAGCACTATCAGTAAGATATAGATGTCATCCTGTGATCTTATATGAGTTCTTTACTGAATTCATTCTTAATGTTTTCTATATCTATGTTCCGGATCCTAAGAATAAGGATGTGTATGAACGCAACTATAAAGTATTCAAGAAGCTTTATAAGACCAATGCCTCGAATTTCAGAGAGCTGAATCAATAAGTTTTTTCTATCGGTTAACACTTACACAATATTCTGAAAACATAATGATAGTACTATAGACTCAACAGTTGTGTATATGGATCTGTTTAGATTTCCAAGCTCACGGGAGGCGTCTATGAGTAAAGAGGGTGTATCTGTCAACTCTGAAAGTATCCTTAGAGAGAACGAGACCAAAGCGAACCGCATGCTGACGCTGATCTTGAACGTTACGATCCTGGTCGTCGTGGTGACCTGGTTGTTGTTCGAGAGCGGGTTCTTCTATATACGTATTCATTTCAGGGCTCTCATGATCTTCAACGTTGTCATCATGGGTATTGCGAGCGGTATCAGCCGGTACTTTAAGTATGAGAAGAAATGGATCAAGTACCTGCTGATGGGAACGCTTACTGTCGTATATGCCGGAACGACATCTGCACTCACTTACAATGTTGCATTACTGATCGCGATCCCCATCATCCTTTCGGTAAGGTATTTCAGCAAGAGATATACGATGTTTATAGCCGTGTTATCGATCGTGGTGTTCTTCTTGGCTTATCTTTACGGCGCTAATCACGGCATGCTCGATATGAATTTTGTCCAATATGAGCCCGGAACAACAATAGTTACGAATGACAAGATGTGGCTTGATGATGCTGTAAGGAACATACCGTATAGCGAGATGCTGATGATCCAGAATACGATGATATCAAATTATTTCGTCAAGCTCCTGCAATATGTCATCATTGCCGTGTCGGCAGTCAAGCTCGTCGGACATTGCCAGGATGTCATGCAGAAGCAGAAGGAACTGACAGAGAGCAGTGCAAGGATCGGAGCAGAACTCGATATGGCATCGAACATCCAGAACAGCATGCTCCCGAATCTTTTCCCGGCATTCCCCGAGAGGAAAGAATTCGAGATATATACATCGATGAATCC
>JAEEGI010022746.1_pt1 | contig 12360 bp, 8 predicted proteins | sample 8958751 | NCBI WGS metagenome assembly JAEEGI01 (sample SAMN16246545, study PRJNA631951) | gut metagenome | biome: gut microbiome; feature: rumen; material: KS-attached | host: Bos | place: Iran: Karaj | collected 2018-10 | reverse complement strand
CTTCCCATTCGTCTTTCGTGACGTTTTTGAGACGTAACTGTTGTGCGTGTATTTGTTCTTTGTTCATCATGATTTGAAAGTTTTTTCATATTGCATATTCTTTATCTGTTCACTATTATATTCTCCCTCTTTTTTGGTATCCCGACGCTAAAATATCAATTTTTTTCCATTTTTTTCAAAAAAGCGGCAATCAGGTGACTGTTGGTGCTGTACTACATTCACCATCATGCCGCTTGCTGTAAAGTAACGGATCGTCACCTCTATATTCTCCCTTTTCCACAAAACTCCGACGGCATAATTCAACATTTTTTCACCTAAAACCACACATTGTTACCATATAAGCTGCATAACCGCAATTGGTGCTTCTCTTCGAACTGCAGTCCAGGTTGTAGTACGGTCCTGTAGGTGTGAAACAATCCAAACTGACGCATAAAAAATGTCGGACCCCCATCACGGGAATCCGACATTTGATTTGGCATTAGATGCTCCTTTTTTACAAGCGGCCGTCCGATAAGGACAGGCCGCTCAAAGATTTGTTCCATATAACGCACCTCCAAAATCGAAGATGAGGCAAAGCAAAGATTTAAAATAGATTTACGTAAGATTTACTTCCCCACACATAAAACCCCAAATTTTCAATTATCAATTCTCAATTATCAATTCCATATCCTCCTCCGTCCAATCCGTGCCAATCCGTGTTCAAAATAAACATCATCCGTGTTCCAATCTCACCTCGTCGTATACCCCCCATCCATCACCAGATTACTCCCCGTCACCCAGCGCGAGGCGTCGCTCAAAAGATAGATGCAGGCATTGGCGATGTCGTTCGGGTTGCCCAGACCCATCAAACCCTTTAACTTGCCAACAGTTGCATCTTTTCCAAACAGCGGCCGTCCGACAAGGACAGACCGCTCATCATTCGCGCCCTTCCAACACTTCCTTATTCTAGCCATTTATACCTTAAAAACCATAGCGGGATTGGATTTATGCAAAAACTTCATTGCCGTCAACAAGTTTGGCGTGCCAACTTCAAAGTGTTGTAGCCTCTGCTTGACAAAGACACACATTTCCTCGCCGATGGGGAGTTCCGACCGTAATCAATTAATCACAACAGTGCCACTATTATTTTCAATATAAACTGGTTTTTCACCATTTTGTGTAACAGCACGAATTTCTGTCGGCATTGTGTCTCCAGTAGGAACAAAAGTGTCCTCGATGGAAGCCGTAATAGAAGGCAATGTTTCTTGAAGCTCTTTCACAAGCAAGGCAGCATTGTTTTCTATCAACTTTTTAAAATTTCCTGTATTCACGTGTACCAAGTAGTCCCAAAAATCATCAATTGCCTTGAGAATCTCAATAATCACCCCCGTCTCTTTGTGGAGGAAAACCGAGTTACCAGGTTCTGTTTTCATTTCTTCTAGCTTTCTGTTTTTTTTATTTTGCCAATAAGCTTTGATTTCCTTTAACCCGTCACCGTTTCGGGGGATCGTCCCCAAATCAACAACAGGAAAGATCCGTTCTTTAACCCTTCCATTACTAAACATCTGTGTCATTTCAAACATACAATCTAACGACTTCAGATAAGAGGGTATAACAAACAAAATAACCCTGTCGGCTTGACCAATTTCTTTTTCATAATCCTGAATACTATCACGATACATTATATCGTATTCATCAATCGAATAGTCAATCTGATTCTCTTCCAGACCTGCTTTGATAGCCTTTATCGCATAATCGTATCTATCATCATGTTTGTATGAAATATGCACTTTATACAATCTGTTTTCCATAATCCTATATTTATCGGGTTCTTTTATTGAGACTACATTAATAATAGGGTCGTATTTACCTTTGGGGACGCTTTTATTCTTGCAAATAATAAGACTAGTGACCTTGTGATGGGCTATTGAAGCTTCAAGTTTACACAAATCCCCATGACCCAATGACATTAAGTCTGACTCTCCCCATACATGAAGAATTGCTTTTTCACCAGGAAAAAGATGCTTTATCATGAGTATAACGAGATGGTAGACAAGATTGTCTTTCTGCTGTCCCCTAGCGGTTAAAAGCAAGTCTCTTTGTTTACTTATTTCTATGTTATTACATTTATGACTTAAACCGATAACAAATAATTCGAAAGAAGACCCTTTTGACGTAGGTATTAGCGGCTCTTTTTCATATGAATATTGGCCGTTTTCTCTAATACAAGCCTCAATTTCCTCATCACTTAAATCTGTATCTAACAAATATAAACCAGATTTTAGGGTCGGATTCATCAACATTTTTCGGAGTTGCTCTTGTTGATACGCCTTATTCATTATCGAGCTTGTTGATGAAGTTTAAAACCAAGTGTTTGTTAATAGGATTCTGCATTATATTGTCTATCAGATCCATCGCGTGTTCTAATGGTTCTTGACAATTTATGTCATTAAACGACTTGATTCCATTATATGCCTGGACAATCACATCCACAACATGATTCCAATCATGATAATCGTTTGGAAAACTCGCACTCAGGATTCGTTCCAACCATTTTAGTGTTTGGATTGGATCTTTAATTGCATAACCAGCCAAATACTTTACAAATGATTTCGCTCCATGGGAGCTCAATGGTGAAGACACAAAAGCCTCGGCAACTCTAATCTGCATATCCTTTGGCCACAAATCAATATTACGAAACAAGTCATCACAAGCCTCTCCCATCTTCGGCGAATCAAATTGTTCTTCCATAAAATGCAGAATATAGCTTATGGCATCATCAGTCACATTATTTTTCAGCGTACCGAAGAAGTGTGTCAACGATAACCTTGCTTCTTGACTGGAGTCACACATTTTGTCAAGTAAGACTTTGATGCGTTCATCCCGTTCATTGTGCGACCAAGCCAACCACAAAATAATAACCTGTTCGCGATAACAATCTGGACAATCTGCTGCATGATTAAAGAAATCCATCAATTCATCAACCGCATAATTAACATAATACACAAGAGGATTGTAGTTGTGGACGGGCAACGACATGAGTCTTGGATCATAATCATGCATGAGCTTTTTAAACAGCGTGACACTTCTGTTCTGATCCAAACGATTAAGTGCCGCCATATTTAATAAAACGGCCGCCCTAGTATACACGGATGCCGTTGCCGCCACGCGTTCAATCGTACTAAAGATGACTTCTTTATATTTTTCATGACGAGCACAGTTTACAAGCATATAACCAGCATGTCCTCGTGCCTGGTTGATGCCCACATTGTATATATCTTTTTCTTTCCAATGCTGATCTTCTTCAGGTTCCTTGGCGTCAAGCAACGTGTCACATAACAAATGAACAACACCTTCGGTAACATTGTCTCCTTTAATCACATCCGACAAGGCGAACAGCAAAGAATGAATGCTAAAACCCCGTGCATTAGAATTAACATCGTTGTTTATCGCTCCAAGCATTCCTTGCAGAACATGCTCTGCGTCTTCAATCCTTCCAGCATCTATAAGACCCTGCATTCCTGCTTGAGGATAATCCAACGGGATTTTTTCGCATTTAATGATATCGTCAATCAACCCAATATACTTCTCTGGGGTTGTGCCTACCACTTTTCTAAATAACTCACATTGTCCTGTCAGCGACGGTTTTTCCCAATCATGAGGATTGGTGTTATACTTTAGCATTGAGTTGAACCAAGTTTTACAATTCATCTTTAGCCCTTTTTCTTCGCTTAAGGACGACCATCCTGAATGTACCGAGAAACTTGAAGGTTTCCCATTTTTCAGCCGAGCCTTGTTGAATTTTCTATCTATCCTCTGTCGCTCTTGATAAGCTTTCCAAGAAAGCCTTCTTAGTTCTTCCATCGGAATAACCTCAAGCGCTTTCCCTTTATGAATATCAATATCAAGAATTGGATGGCCGTGTTGCAGTCTCCACTTAACATTATCTTTATCATATAGTCTTTTTTCCCCCTTGTCTTGAGTGGACAATACCCTATTGATGATGCTGATTTTTTGAGACGCAGAAAAGTGACAAAATGCTGCTTTTAATGCTTCTACCGCTTGGTATTCCACCCAAGAAGGGGCGTTGAACAACACTTCTCTTTTAATGATGATATCATGGACCTCGTCCTTAAACAACTCTGGATGCGAAGAGTAGACATACAATGCTATAAAAACAAAGCCCTCGTACTTACTTTTACTGAACTCTGAAATAATGCGTTTAGTATCATCTTCAGATACATTATTAAGAAAATCATCTATGATAGTATTGACGGCGTCCTCAGTAAAATTCGTAATATATTGTTCGCCCGTTGTCCTTTCAAAATTAAAAAACTCCATTGAAAAGAAAATGTCGGAGCCTTCCACCTCAAAACGAGTTGAATCATAAATAAGTTCAAGCAATTCTATTAAGAGTTGAATAGCCCTCTTGTGGTGCCTTTTCAACAACTCCTCATAAAGAGTTTCCTCATCATGATCAAAGGTAATTCGATTAAAACCGATAGATTCTTTCTCTAACAACTGCAATCTAACGTTTTCCTTCAACTCCCGACAAACAAAATCAGGATTCGTCTTCAGTATGTTTCTCAATAAATGAGGATATTCCAACGGTAGTCTGTTCTTGACAAGTTTATTATAGAAGGCTATAAGCTTCTCACTATCGCAATTCAATTCATAATACTGAAGCAGGTTGCCAATGTATTTACAATCAGCCTCGTTGTCATAATCAAGCGAACGCTCAATTGCATCAAGCACAACATCCGCATTGGACCAAAGAGTCCTTTGGCACATCTGCATTGCTTTATCTTTATTATCAACACCCAGTTCTTGCCACCCTCCTTTGCTATCAATAATTACCCAAACCGCCTTAAACCACCTTTCTGTATGAACAGATTCAAATATCACATCCATATATGACTTATCGGAAAACACTTTTCTTGAAATCAGGTTTATTTCTTCCTGGATGGGAGACTCAAAATAAGCCATATTGCTCAATGCAAGCGATTTCAAATGATATCGATAGGTGTCCGAACCGTCTTTGTTTTTATCATATAGTAAGTGGTCGATAGTATTGATGTATTCTGTCGGATTTTGCTCACGCAGGAATGTCAAGATACTTTTGACCGCCGCTCTGGAAAACAGTCCTTGATGTTGTGCTTTTAATACCTCCAGCAAATTATATCCATGCTCTACAAACCTTCTGGCATAAACATAGTCGAATAACGTTTGATGGAAAAATTGTATATGACCTGTCTTAGTACATAACAGCCATCCACTGGAGAGCAGGTAATTCAATTCAGCATTGTACTCTGTTTCAAACGCTCTTATATGTACCGATAGCTCTTGACGTTCATACATTGTTGTCACAAGAGCATCCAAAAGGGCTAAAAGCCGTTCCTTATCCACTTTACGTTGACTATCATCGGTCACATATTTTCTCCACAATTGATGATAAAGCAAGTCCGTTGATAAAGGATCTGTCAGCTGTTCAAATGGCTTCACCTTTAGAAACAAGAATAAATGAAGTGGGTTGCCAAGAAAGCGCAAAAGATTGTCACTTGTTCGTGCGTCGCAATTGTTCTCACGAAGAATATGAACCACTTGATCTTTTGTGAATTCTTTTAATTCCCACTTGTTTTTGACCCGCAAACTGTCCAATAAAGGGTCGTATTCCAGATCATATGGACGACACGAGATAACAATCCTAACATGTGGGATGTTTTTTGTCTGCTCGATAAGTTTAATTAAAGATCGCAAAGGCGTGCGGTTTGAAGACAATGATAGCGACAAAGCATCAATTTGATCTATTAACATCACCACCCTCTTGAACCGTTGTGCCATTTCCCTGACAACAACTTCAATCGGCTGGACCATATGCATTTTATGACCAAGATCCGCCGTGTCAATGAACTCAATTTGGTCAGATTTCAACCCTAATACAAGATAATCCCCAATTGCTTGCAACTCAAGCAAAAGGTCATGCATAACTACTGACTTGCCAATACCAGCCTTCCCGTAGAGCAATGCTAATCTGGCAGATTGAGTTGAATCAGCCTCCTTTTCAATCCAGTCTTTGAGTTGTCCTACCTCTTCCCTTGGGATTGCAGGAGATATGGTCGGGGTATAATCATACAAATCAAAAGAGCCGTCTCTGAAAGCAGCGACGGCTTCTTGCGCATACTCTCCTATATAGATTTGCCCCTCGTTCCTCTCAATATAGACAGGCTTTTCTCCGAACTGGTTGATTGTTCTTTCTGCCATATTCCGTTGTATGAAATTTCATTTTCAATTAGATTATCCGCTGCGTTTTCAAAACCCCATTAAACCAAAACCCGGGGATTTGTGGTTTGTCATCATTTGAAGCTGTTGGTTGATGAAACAGAAAACAAACTATCAGTAATGATGGGAAACGTAGATACTATTTACGTCTTCCGAATTTGTCTCTCAAAATTATTGCTATTTTTCTTGTCTCTGCTGCATTGCGCCCTGTTGTCTTCACTCGCATGCTGTAACCTGCATCCTCCCACCATAGTACGATATCCACCAAGCCGTCGTCAGTAATATTCAGTATATAGTTACGCGTCTGAGGTTTAAAAGGTAGAGAAGTTAACACCCCTTCAACGTATGGATGATTGTTCAGCATTTTCGCGTGTTCTTTCAATTCATGCTGGCCGTGGTCGCCCTCCACGTTACTTGTTTTCTGTTCTGGTAGAAGTGTGGTTTTGATAAGTTCCACATCCCTTTCCTGTAACCATTCGTCAAAAGCCGACTTGCGATGTGCATGCTCCTGCAAGGTACTATAAACAAGTGGCGAAGAAATACAGGCCCACTGTACGTTTTTTGACTTTCCATTTGAAGTCACGGTCAGATCAAAGAAATCATTCTGCCATTTAGCGCACGACTCAAAACCCACACAAAATGTATTTTGACAATAGGCAGCATTAAAACCATCAGCAGTGGTCATAAGACCGTTCTCTTCTTTAACCTCCGTCGTAGTATCAAAATAACTTTTTAGTGAAATATCATCATCCATATCCACTTGCGGATGGGTGAAGATGCCAAGAAGCGCTCTTACAGCAGGGTTGGTTGTATGAACATTCAGGTAGTCCTGCAAAGTCAGCGTTGGTGTCAGCTTGATTGTGGTCATATCTCCATCGTGCCGTACCTTGGTGATATTTGTATGCTTTCTCACCTCCCTCAACATAACAAGGAAGTGCCGCACTCGCTGATCGGCAGCTGCCTCCGAAGTACACAACGGCTGCATTGAGAGTTCATTGAAACAGGCAAAATAGGTCATACCAATTCCAACATTTGCGCCGTCCACTCATCTTGGAAGTCATCAGGATAATCGCTCAGATTGCCACTTGCATCGCTGGTGATGCAAGTAATTTCAGGAGCTTTCCCCTTCTCCGTATAAGCAAAATGCTGTATGATACTGTCAGAAGGCTTCAGTGCACCTTCCTTCATAGAGATACGCATGCCGTTCACCACGTGATCACTATGGGTCTCGATAATCAGTTGCAAGTCCCTTCTTATTGATTGTTCAATCAGAAACTCCATAATGCGCGACTGTGCACCAGGATGCAGATGGGCTTCCGGATTTTCAATAATAACGATGCTTCCTTTCTCGGCCAGCAGTGTTCCCACAATGACTGGCAGGACATAACTGTAGCCAAAGCCCACATTTACTGGATGAAACAACGGTCCGTCGTCGCGTGAGTTCAAAAGCAGCTCCAACCGTGTAGCACCCGGATCGGGTATTTTGACAGATCCTCCCTTGAGAATTCTTGAAAGACATTGCCCTACGTAAGCAATGAACTCTGGGGTTTGGTGCGATAGTGCATTCAGCAGGTTTTCCCCTTTTGTGCCAATTTTATTGGGAGGCAGAGAGTCGTTTCGCATCACGTCATTCACCGGACCCAAACGACCAGCAGATATATAAACAATACTTTTCAGTTGCTGCAATACGCTGATATCAGAAGTCGAAAACGCCACCTTTCGTCCTTCGTCAGTCGCCTCGGCTGCCTGAGTTGTCTGTACGACGAATCTGTCTTCGCCATTAAACAATAGGGTTGACAACCGGCCCAATTGGGGTTTGTCCGAAAACGGCGAGAAACCCATCTCTACCTTTTCCCTGTCGGTATCTATCCAAAACTTTATCTCTTCTTGTCCGCTGCCAATAGTCCTAATGTCAGCAAAGGTGTCCAACTTCACCTGTTCCCCCACAATACTCAACTGATCCAAGTCATTACGCTCCTTCATAGACTGCCCTATGAGAAGCAATGCCTGAGACAGAGACGACTTACCACGACCATTATGACCATACAAAATGGTGATTTTGGCCAACTTGATATCTTTCTTCTCAGAAAAGCACTTAAAATTCTGAATTGATATTGACTCTATCATTGTTGTCCTCTTTTTTCTTTAGACCAGTTCCAGAAACTCTTGGGCATCCAACCTTGTTGCTCTGTGTTGTCTATCCTCGAAATGAACAGACTGTCATTGTCGTCAATGCTCTGGCGAAGAGTTTCGTACATACTATCTACAGTCTTAGATGAATAGTCAGAAATGGCCACTACCCAGAACGATTCCATCGGGTGCTGCCAATTACCCTCTCCCGCCATCTCCTTGATAGCATCATACAGCTCGTTATAGTTTCGTCCAGGCTGTCTCAAATCGTAAATAATCGCGAAAAACCTCACGCTTTCAATGCTTTAGTTCAAATAAATGCTCAATAATACGCTGTAAAAATACGCTTTTTCCTCCAAACCGACGTACTTTTTCTTTAAATTCTTCAATTCTTGTCCGTTTATTTCTAGTATTAACAAGTCAAAATACATCTATTTGCTTGTCTTTGCCGTTTGAATCATACTTCATAGTTAATACTCTTACGAGCGTGCGTTTCGAGTAATACAGTATGCAGGCTTATCCACAGCGGTTTCAATACCACCAATGCCTAACTCCTATTAATAATCACGCAGATTTCTTTTTAGCTCGCATAACACTTCAGCATAGCGGCTATCATTGGTCATATCAGCACCATTCTTTGAACCTAAAAATCGAGGATAAGATGTTTCTTTAGACCCCTTTCTGATAATCGGAATGAATTTAATTCTATTCTGGTCTGTCACAAGGTCGTCTGTTATAAGAGAAGTTTCGTACCCAACACCCCTAATGCGGTTGTCCGCCTTTCTCTTATACTCTGGTGTTGCAATAATCAGCACTTTGTCGGACGTGGCGACAGCTTCCTCCATAAACTTGGTTAACTCAACACCAAAAGGTAGTTTTTGATCAATTCGAACCGTAAATTCATCACTCAAGTCATCAGCTAGCTTTTTCACCCATGCTTTATGCTCATCGCTTTCCCAACAATAACTAATGAATATTACCTTTTTCTTTTTTGTGCCATCATCATCTGCTATTCCGTCCCTTTCAACCTTTTGGGCAAGATGACTCTGCATGATTTTAAGCAAGCGGTTCTTTATAACCGATAATGCATTCATTAAATAAGCAACTGGAGCGGTCTGAAAAACATAAAGAGTCTTAAAGTTGTATACACGTTCATTCGAGCTTAACAAACTTTTCAATTCCGAACCAGGAGTACCCTCAAACTTCATAATAATATCACCATCATTGTGATTTTTAACCAACTGCTCTATCGATTCCACTCCTTGGCAAACATAGAGTTTATAGACAGACAATCCCAGTTTGCTGTTTAACATCGCTTCCAAGTCTTCCATAGGCTTGCCAACCATGTCAATATCCTCAACAATACCTGAATATAGGTATTGAACTCTAGCTTTAACCTCGCATGACAACTTCCGATAATCTGGTACAATGGTTTTATCATTGTAACCATTCAATTCAGCATCAACCCACAATCTTTCCTCTGAAGTAAGCGGCACATAACCACTAACTAATGCCAAGCCCTCGCTTAAGGAGAACTTGTTTGTTACCAAGCCAAGATATAAATCATTTATACTCATCTAAATCGATTCACTTGCTTATTTAAATACTTCTTCATAACAATCCCCTCCCCCGGGCCGGGTGCGCGGGGCGTGGCCGATTGCGGATCAAATCCGCAATGAGGGCGGGGCCCGCGCTTGCAAGGGGCGGGCTAAGGGCTTGAGCCTCACGGAGCGGCGCTTGTATACAGAAACAACAAAAGGCCCGCCATTATCCTGGCAAGGCTTTTTAAAAATGTAGTCGTATCACAAAACAACCTTACTGCAGGCTCTTTTGTATCCTCCCCACCAATCCCGCCAGCACCTGCCCCGGGCCGCACTCCACGAACTCCGTCATGCCGTCGGCGAGCATGTGCTGCACGCTCTGCGTCCAACGGACGGGGGCGAGGAATAGTATTTACCTTATCTCCATCAAATAATCATTCTTGGCAAACATCTTTCCGTATTGAGGCGAAGCAAAGATTTATGATAGATTAACGTCAGATTTGCTTCCCCCTACCTCAAGCCCGATACACCGGAAAATAACTCGACGTCCCATCAAACCGCGGATCCGACTCTCTCCGTATCCTCACTAATTCATCATATTTCTCCTGGTCGAAGATTTGTTTTCCAATGGAGAACTGGTAATCGGACACCTTATTGAAAGCGGCCTTGAACTTGTAGAGGTTGTCCTCGCCGCTGCCTACGCCGCCACCGAGGTGGAAGGTCTTGAAGCCTTGCTCACAGCCCCAGAGGGCGGCCTTGTAAAGCAAGAGGTTGGACGGGGCGAGGTTGCGGTATTCGATGTCGGAGCCACTCAGGTGGTAGTTCATCCTGCCGTTGGCGAAAATCATGATGCTCATGGCGATGATCTTGTCCTCCAACTTAGCGTAGAACATCTCGTAGTTGTTGCGCAGGTCGTTGTGGATGGACTCGTAGAACGGACGTTTGAAGTAATAGTATTCCTCTGCATGGTCCTTGTCCATGGTGGCGTTGTAGATCTCGATGAACTTGTCGAACAGCTCCATGCCTTGGCCGTGCTCGATGACGATGCCGTTCTTCTCGGCCTTGCGGATCATGTTGCGGTTCTTGCTGTGGATGTTCTCCCAGATGAGCTCGGGCGACGACAAGTCCATGGCGATGGTCTTTCCCAAGTCTATCACGTTGGAGATAGGCTTCATCGGCACCGCATTCTTCAGCACGGGATGGTAGCGCACGAAGTTGTCCACGATATGCTCCTTGGCCATCTCATCCAGATAGGCCTTCCAGAAAGCCTTGAGGTTGGCCTCTGTGGTGTCGCCCTCGAACAGCACGCCGCCATAGCCGTATGGCGTTACGGAATCATATTCGCCCTCGATAGCCGTTGGCCTTTTCATATAGACATAGATGGCACGCAGGCCTTGGCCTTCATAATAAAGGAGAAAAGGCTCTCCGTCGCCATGAATATGGAAAGCCTTCACATAACCGCTGAGATAATACACATCATAATCGGGAAATGACTTGACTATATTATCCCATTCTAAACGTTCCTGAATTGAAAATAATTGGATCACGATTTAGTCTCTATAGTCTGATTCTTTACCCCAAAGCTTTTCAAATGGATTGGTCTCCATCTCGTGTTTGAAGTCAATTAACGATTCTCTGTAATTGAATTTTGGCTTATAACCAAGCTCGTTCTTGGTTTTGGAGATGTCAAACACAAACTCACTCGGGTCGGGCATCTCAGGACGATAGATTACCGGTGATTTATGACCTTCTTTGCCAAAAACTTCGATGATACCGCGCACCTGTTCCTCCAACGAAACACATTCTTCTTCTCCCACATTGTAGAATCCACCATCAAGTGGCGATTTCACACAACATTCCACAATCTGTACGAAGTCTTTCACATAGACGATTTCTTTCACCTTTGATGCATCACCCCAAATTTCAATCGGTTCACCCGCAACGGCCTTGTCAATGAACATACGATAGAACATCTCTCTTTTTACTCCGTCCACATGATAGTATGGGTCTGGATGATATAGATAGATGGTGGGCAGACGAAGAATGAAGCGTTTGATGCCATATTTGTGGAAATAGTGCTCAATCAAGTCAACAGCCGCATTCTTTGCTATTACATATACAGAATGATCGTTATTCAAAGGGAATTTTCTCCAAATATCAGCCGGTATAGGAGTTGCGTCTTTCACCATCCAGAAGCAATCGGATATGCTCTGCGTGAACACAATTTTTTTGCCATTGACTTTGTGGGTATAATCCAACACATTCAATGTGCCAGTGATGATGCTATCAATATATTCCTGAGGATTGTATCCCCTCATACGCGCTGGCATTGCACCAGCATAATGAATTACACATTCTACCTCGTCTAAGGGAAGCTTGTCGAATTCCTCTTTCTTACTGATGTCTACCGAATAATACGGAATGTTATAGT
>JAEEGI010022744.1_pt1 | contig 12362 bp, 9 predicted proteins | sample 8958751 | NCBI WGS metagenome assembly JAEEGI01 (sample SAMN16246545, study PRJNA631951) | gut metagenome | biome: gut microbiome; feature: rumen; material: KS-attached | host: Bos | place: Iran: Karaj | collected 2018-10 | reverse complement strand
TGTAGCGACTCGGGTTTGAACAAGAGCGTCGCCATCTTGACACTGCGTGGGTTTCGTCCGAGCAACATTTGGCGCAACTGGAAGGCCGTCACGCCTGTATCGACGATATCTTCGATGATAATCACGTCGCGTCCCTCAATGTCCTCACTGAGTCCCATGATTTCTCGAACCTTGCCGGTCGAACTGGTACCCTCATAGCTCTTGAAGCGGATGAAAGTAATCTCGGCATGGTTCATCTGGCATGCGCGGAACAGGTCGGCTGCAAACATGAACGCCCCGTTGAGTACGCACAGGAAAATGGGGTTCTCACTCTTGCAATCACGGCGAATTTCAGCCGCCACCCGCTGCACCTGTTCGGCAATCTTCTCACGCGTCAGATAGGGCACAAACTCCAGCCCCTTAAAAGTCACTGTATCCATAATCCAGAATTTTAGATAATAATCTTTTGCTAGCTTGGCTGTAATCGCGCCAAACCTAAAAGATGTGCAAAAGTAGTGAAGAAACTTTGTTTGCGCAAATGTTGGGCACGACAAAATATTTTTCAATAGTTTTTTTCGTTTTTTCGTGACTTTCACACAAAAAAGAACTAACTTTGTATGCTTGAACCGAAACCTCCCGCACTTTGCTGGAGATAACCAACTATAAGCTACTCGAATACAGCTCTATAAGCCTCCTATGAAGATATTCACTACCGACGGCATTCGCCGCATTGAAGAGAAAACCATCGAGCGTGACAACCTTTCACGCCTTGACCTGATGGAACGCGCCGCTGAGGCGGTAACCTATGAGATTGTGTCGCGCTGGCGCACTAACAAACATATCATCATCTTTGCCGGCCCCGGTGACAACGGCGGTGACGGCCTTGCAGTGGCTCGCCTGCTGCACGCCCAGGGCTACCACCCCGAGGTGTACCTGTTCAACATCCGTTCGTCACAACTGTCGAAGTGCTGCTCCACCAACCGTGACCGCCTGTTGGAGCTGGAAGACCTCGACTTCATCGAGGTCACCGACACCTTCACACCGCCCGAACTCACTGAGAGCGATGTGGTCATCGATGCGCTCTTCGGGACGGGGCTGCGTGACCCTCTGCGCAGTGGCTATGCCCAGATGGTGCAATATATCAACGACAGTGATGCCTATGTCGTGTCGATTGACATGCCTTCGGGCCTGTTCGGTGAGTGGAATATGGGCTCCGACCCACGCAACATCATCTGCGCCGACTTGACGCTGACCTTTAACTTCCGCCGATTGTCGTTCTTCTTCCAGGAGAATGCCCGCTACATTGGCGACCTGAAGATTCTGGATCTGGAGATGAGCACCGACGCCATCGCCGCCACTCCCACCGACTTCTACCTCATCGAGCATGAGGACGCGCACAACATGATCAGCGAGCGCGACCCGTTCAGCAACAAATATGACTATGGCACCATCCTGCTCATTGCCGGCAGTTATGGCATGATGGGCGCAGCCATCTTGGCCTCTCGCGCCGCGATGCGTGCTGGCGCAGGCCTGGTCACGGTCCACGCCCCCCGTTGTGGCTATGGTCCCTTGCAAACCGCTGTTCCCGAGGTCATCTTTGAGCCCGACCGTGGCGAGATCTATACATCTGAAATCGAGATTCACCACCAGTATAGCGTGGTGGCTATGGGGCCAGGCATGGGCACCAGCGACGAGACGGTCGAGGCCGTCGATGCCTTCTTGAAGAGTTTCCGTCGTCCTTGCCTGCTCGACGCCGACGCGCTGAACTGCATCGCCCGTCGCCCGATGTTGCTCCGCAGCATACCCAAGGGCTCGGTGCTCACGCCGCACGCCAACGAGTTTGACCGCTTGTTCGGCGAGCATCACACCGACGAGGAACGCCTGCGCAAAGCCATCGAGGTGTCACGCCTCTACGAGATTACCATTGTGCTCAAGGGACATCACACGATGACCGTTCGTCCCGACGGAAAGGTATATATCAACAGCAGCGGTAACGCCGGAATGGCGACCGCTGGCAGTGGCGACGTGCTCACGGGTGTGATTGCCGCACTCATCGCTCAAGGCTACACCCCCGACTGGGCGGTAGCATTGGGCATCTATTTGCATGGATTATCGGGCGATCTGGCTGCCCAGGAGCATGACACCTATGGAGTGATGGCAAGCGACATTGTCGAGAACATGGGTCGCGCCATCCATGATGTGGTGCGCAGGTAACTAGGGCTAATCGGCTAGCAAGAATATCATTAAGGCGATTTGCGAGATGAGGATGGTGGGGATGCCGATGACGAATTGTTTGTGCCGCGTCTTGTGGTGACACAGGAGCATCGCCAGCAAGGCACCCACCGAGCCACCAATAATCGCAAGCAGCACCAGCGCTGACTCGCTTGTGCGCCACATGTGCTTTTTTGCCCGTCGCTTATCATCGGCATAGACCCAAAAGGTCACCACATTGATCAGGATGATATAAATCAGCAGATACTTCATTGAACAAATCTTTCAAAATCACGGCAAAATTACTATAAAATTTTCGATTATGCAATAAAAAGCGTGTTTTAAGCACATTTTTTCATCGAAAAAAAATAATTGCAACAATTACAACACTAAATATCACCATCTATGAGCCATATCCCCTCTTCGCAAGTTGTGTTTGACCTGTTCAAGCAACTCAACAACACGCCGCGTCCCTCGCACCACGAGGAACGCATCGCTGACTTCCTGTGCCAGTTTGCCCAACGCCTTGGGTTAGACTACACACGTGATGCCCATAACTGCGTGGTCATCCGCAAGGCCGCCACACCTGGTCACGAGAATGCCACTCCCATCGTTATCCTCAACCACATGGACATGGTGTGCGTCGCAGAGCCTGGCAAGCAGTTTGACCCGCTGAACGACTCCATCGATGCCTATACCGAAGACGGTTGGATGCACGCCCGCGGCACATCGCTGGGCGCCGACAACGGCATCGGACTGTCGATGGCTCTGGCCATCTTGCAGGATGACAACATCGTGCACGGTCCACTGGAGGTCATCACCACCACCAACGAGGAGGACGGCATGACGGGAGCGTCAAACCTCTCGCCCGACTTCATCCGAGGCCGCAAGGTCATCAACCTGGATAGCGAAGACTACGATACCATCACCACAGGTGCTGCTGGCGCATACCTGCAAATCCACCATCTGCCCATCACGCGGCTGAACGCCCCACGCAGCCACAAGTGGTATCGCGTGGCAGTGGACGGCGGACGTGGCGGACACTCGGGCGTCGACATCAACAAGGGGCGCGCCAGCGCGACTTTGCTGCTGTGGGCACTGCTCAACGCCATCGCCGAAGAGACCATCGTCAACGTGGCTCACTTGCAGGTGGGTGACGCCAGCGCATCCATCGCCAGCCGCGGCGAGGCCATCATCTGCGTACCCGCCGAGGACGCCGTTGAGCAAGTCGAGGATCGTGAGCCACACTTCAACGAGTGGCTGCACAATGAATATGGCGAGACCGACCCCGACGTGCACTGCACCATCACCCCATGTGACCCTTGCGCACAAGTCATCAACCCCAACCAAGTGGCGGCACTGATGGATGCCCTGGAGCAAACTCCGCAAGGCGTGATTGCCATGAGTCAAACAATGCCAGGCACGGTGCACACCTCGAATAATGTGGGCATGGTACGCACACTGGATAACGAGATTACCGTGAGCACCCACACACGCAGTTTTGACGTCGACGAGATGGAACAGACGGGGCTGGACATCAAAGAAGTCTTTGCCGAGGCCGGCGCAACGACCGAGCTGGTGATGTCGGCTCCTGCATGGCAAGAGAACCCCGACAGCGACTTTATCAACCTCACCAGCGACGTCTTTAATGATGTGCTGGGATGGCGCCCGCGCAAGGTAGCGATGCACTTTGTGCTCGAGGCGGGGTTCTTCGTGCAGAAGTTCCCAGGCATCGAGATGGCATCTATTGGGCCGCGCATTGTCGAGCCACACAGCACGCGCGAGCGTGTCGAGCTGAAGACCATCGACGACATCTGGCGCGTGACCATCGAACTCCTCGCCCGCCTAGCATGATTATCGAAGTAAAGTCGCTCGACCAGCCAGGCGTGGAGGTGTACGGTTCGCTGACCGAGGCACAACTACGCAATCGGCTGGATCCAGCTCGTGGCATCTTTATCGCCGAGAGTCCCAAGGTCATCGCCGTAGCACTCGATGCAGGCTATGAGCCGTTGTCGCTGCTATGCGAACGCCGCCACCTGACGGGTGACGCGGCGCCCATCATCGCCCGGTGTGGCGACATCCCCATTTTTACGGGCGAACGTGACCTGCTGGCGAGCCTCACAGGCTACACGCTGACGCGCGGCGTGCTTTGTGCCATGCGTCGCCCCATGCCGTTGCCCGTCGAGGAGGTGTGCCGTGACGCGCGACGCGTGGTGGTCATTGACGGTGTAACCGACACCACCAACATCGGAGCCATTTTCCGTTCGGCTGCGGCGCTGGGCATTGATGCCGTGCTGCTCACGCCCACATCGTGCGACCCGCTCAACCGGCGTGCCGTGCGGGTGTCGATGGGCAGTGTGTTTCTCGTGCCATGGACTTGGCTGGAGCAACCCATTCAATCGCTCAATTCGCTAGGATTCAAGACGGTGGCTATGGCGTTGACCGACCGCTCGGTACCCATCGACAATCCCGCCCTATGCGCCGAGCCCCGTCTGGCCATCATCATGGGCACCGAGGGCGACGGCCTCGCCCACGACACCATCCACCAGGCCGACTATGTCGCACGCATTCCCATGCAACATGGCGTCGACTCGCTCAATGTCGCTGCCGCAGCTGCCCTCGCCTTTTGGCAACTGCGCCCCCAGGATTAATTGTTTTTTCATCCACGCTTTGTAATAATTTGGCCCAAACCTGCGTCAAATAGCAAAAGTCATTCAACAATATGGACAATTTTATCGAAATACGCGATGTCGTCAAGCAATATGACGGACATCTGGCACTAGACCATGTGAGCATGAACGTGCCACAGGGTTGCATTTATGGCCTGCTGGGGCCTAACGGAGCCGGCAAGACCTCATTGATACGCATCATCAACCGCATCACACACCAAGACAGTGGCGAGGTGCTGCTCGACGGACGCGCCATTACCGACGACGATGTAGCGCACATCGGCTATCTGCCCGAGGAGCGCGGCCTGTACAAGAAGATGAAAGTGGGCGAACAAATCGTCTACCTCGCCCGCCTCAAGGGCATGGACAAGGCCACCGCCTACAACGAGATGCAGCAGTGGCTCGAACGCTTTGACCTGGGCGAGTGGCGCGACAAGAAGCTCGAGGCGCTGAGCAAAGGCATGCAGCAGAAGGTGCAATTCATCGCCACGGTGATCCACAAGCCACGCCTGCTCATCTTCGACGAGCCATTCTCGGGCTTTGACCCTGTCAACGCCGACCAGCTCAAGGTCGAAATCCTGCGCCTGAAGCAGGAGGGCAGCACCGTGCTGTTCTCGACCCACAACATGGAGAGCGTCGAGGCCATCTGTGAGCGCATCACGCTCATCAACCACTCGCGCGTGGTGCTAGAGGGCCTCGTTGACGAAATTCGCCAGCAGCACAAGCAGGGCATCCTCGCTGTCGAGCTGCCCAAGGGTGAGACACTCGAGGCCAACGACGCGCTCTACACCATCCTGCCGCCACAGCCCGGCGACCACGAGACGCAGGTGCGTCTGGGTGCTGGCGTGACCATGCACGACGCTATCGCTTGGCTCAACGACCACTATAGCCTGTGCGGTTTCCACGAGATACTACCGTCGATGCACGACATATTTATCAACACCGTAAAAGACCAGAACCATGAGCAAGCTTAAATTGATCATCGCCCGCGAATATATGTCGATGGTGGGACGCAAGTCGTTCATCATCATGACCATTCTCATCCCCATCCTGATGATTGCATGTATCTTGCTGCCCATCGGCATCGGCTACCTCAACCACGAGGGCAGCGAGACCGAGAATGTGGCGGTCATCGACGAGACAGGACGCTATGCCAGCGCCATCGTGGACACCGACCTGTTCCACTTTGTGCCGCTGAGCGGTGACACGGTCACCGACCCGCACCAGTTCTACACCAACGCCGGCGAGAGTCTGACGGCGATGGTAATCATCCCACGTGATGTCGACTCGACCCACCAAGTGACCATCTACAGCGACAAGACTGTGAACGCCTCGCTGAAGATGCAAATCAACCGCCAGCTGAGCGACACGCTCACCCGCGCCCATGTGGCGAGCTATGGCGTTCCCAACCTGCAGAAGATGATTGACGAGTCGAGCGTCAACGTCGATGTCAAGAGCGTGAAGTGGGGCGAGGACGGCACGGAGACCGAGACGAGCAGCGAGATTGCCATGGGCATCGGCTTTGCCCTGTCGTTCCTAATCTATATGTTCGTGCTGATGTATGGCGCGATGATCATGAACGGTGTCATCGAGGAAAAGACCAACCGCATCGTTGAGGTCATCGTGAGTTCGTGCAAGCCGTTCCAACTGATGATGGGCAAAATCATCGGTGTGGCTCTCGTGGGCTTGACCCAGTTGGCCATCTGGACAGTGGTGATGCTCGCCCTGAGCATGGTTGCTGGCAGTTTCATCGGGCTGGCCACGGGCGACGTTTTCACGATGGGCAATGACCCCGCAGCCCTGCAAGCCGCATTGCAAGAGAGCGGCAACGCCGACATGACGCAGATCATCCAGGCCATCCTGGGCGTGAACTACCTGCAAATCTTCACCTGCTTCGTGTTCTACTTCGTGGGCGGATACCTACTTTATGCCGCGTTGTTCGCCGCCTTCGGGTCGGCAGTGGATCAGGCCGCCGACGCCTCGCAGTTCACCACACCCATCATCATCATCATGATCATCGCACTCTATGCCGGCATGGCGTGCATTGAGAACCCCAACGGCCCCATGGCACTGTGGTGCTCGATGATACCGTTCACCTCGCCCATTGTGATGATGATTCGCTTGCCCTACGATGTGCCCATCTGGCAGTTGGCATTGAGCATCTTCCTGCTGTTCGCCACCGCCGCCGCCACCGTCTGGATTGCCTCGCGCATCTACCGCACTGGCATCCTGCTCTACGGCAAGAAGACCAGCTACAAGGACATCTTCCGCTGGCTCCTAAGACATTAGGATGTAATTTAAGACACAAGAACATAAGGACAAAAGACCGCCTGGCTGAATCAGCCAGGCGGTAATTGCTTGTTTTACATTGAAATAATCTGCGGAATCTGCGTGAGAATTATTTCACCAGCACTTTGCGGGCGGTGCCGTCGCTCATGCGGATGATGGTCACACCTTGGTGACTGGCATCGACGCGCTTGCCGTCGATGCTGTAGCGTGCCACCTCATGGGCATCGCCACTGCCGATGGTGGCGACGCTTGAGTAGGCAAGGTCATCAATGCGGAAAGCGGGACTCACCACCTGCTCCTGCCAGTTGCCCGAAGCGTCCTGCAGGCGGAAGCGTAGGTCAAACCAGCCCTTTTCGCCCTGACCCGTCACCTCGGCGAGCGAGCCGCGATAGAAGTAGCCCCAGCCGGGTTCTTGATAGTACTCAGGGATTTCCTCGACGGTCAGTTCATTCCAGTCTTCGGTGCCGTAGGGTGCATATTCTACCAGCACCTCTACAGGTTGACACAGATACTCGCCGCCCCATAAGTCGGGATAGTAAATGTAGTCGAAGTCGCTAGCGTAAAACTCCATCGTGCCGTCGGCAGCCGTGGCAAAACGGTCGGTTATCTTGCCATCGGCATTCTTAAAGTGCAGCATCTCGAGGCTGGGCGGGTTCATGTCTTCCTGGTTCTGGTCTAGATAGGCCGTGGTGGTGTTATGGCCAGGCAGACCGTCTACCTCAAAAATGGGATTAACGACCGTGAACTCGTAAGTGCCCAACCCATCGGGAGAGAATGTTTCCAAGTCAATTTCATTTCCTCTAAATTTGGCGGTCATAGTAGTGCCATCTTGGCAACAGTAAGATTCTCCATAACGACCCACGAAATAATTGGTGGGCAGTTGCAGGTAAACCATGTTCTCATTTTTGTTCAGGTAAGATGTCAATTTAAAGGCATTGATGGGGCAGTTGTCGTTGATGAGTCCCTCGGCCATATCGGTGGGATAAGTGAATGCTTCGGGAGTGGGCAATAGTTGTGGAGAAATGGTGCCGTCATCATACTTCACACCATATAAGTAGTTGGGCATAAACATCCTAGCAAACTCATGGTGCCCAATGTTGATGAATTCTTTTTGGCCATTGTTGACTCTCATTGCTGGTCCAACAATCCATGCAGTAGGTGTAACCATGTTAAACACCCATTCACCAAATGTCACAGTTTCCACATCGCCATAGTCATCGGCAAGTAGTTGTAACACAATGTGCTCATCGGGGTCGCATGGGTTTGTTTCTGGAATATTTGCCCACACCTCATGGGTAAAGACCTCGTCTAATTTTGCTGCACTGGTTCCCACTCCTCTAGAAGAATATGCGACTTTTTTGCTGAGCATCCAGACGCAATCTGAGATTCCGTAACCTATCTGTTCGCAGCCACGAGGAGTATATTTGAAGTCATACACCTGCTGTACATAGTCATTGGGGTTGTTTTCAACCACACAGGTCGTCAAATTGTCGGTGGAGAAATAACAAACATATGACTTGGTTAAGTCCTCAGAGTGCATGATTCTCAGCTGCCTGAAATAGAAGCGGTCGCTGACATCATTTACATGAAATCCGAGTTGGCTCACTCCACTCACACTCCATGAGTAAAGACTTCCCAATCCCTTTCGGCATAGATGGTTATCGACATCGATATGATAGTAGTCACCTTCTTCGTCTACGACATAGGTTCCTAAGTCCTCATCATAGTGCTGCATCCTCGGCTTCAGCAACTCGCCGTCTGGGCCATAGTTGTTCACATCGATGCTATTGGTGCATACTGTAGGGTCGAGTGTGAGGGTCAAGTCGCCAGTCACTTGTTGCTGCTCGAAAATCACATAGTACTGTGAGTGATCCTCAGTTGTGAATAGTGACACGATGTCGTAAACACCTGGTGGTACTTGTCCTTGTAGGGCTCCTTGTCCGCTGTCAAAGGCTACGCCGACCATGCCGTTATCATCATAAATGTATGCGACATAAGGTGCCTCATACACTTCAGGGTCATACCTCATGTCGAGAGTGATTGTACATGGGTTCCCATCAGCTTTGGCAGCGGCTTTTCGAGCCTGTTCACGCATCTGTTCCAAATTCATCTCCTGATAACTGGAGCTGGAATAATGCTTCACGTTCGGGTTCTGGATACTTGTGGGAGTGCAGTCATAATGCACGCAATAGGGTTGAAAATCCAACTGTGCTGGGGCGGTCATGCCCAGCATCAACGCGCAAGTAAGCGCGACGGTGCGTAGAAGTAGTTTTGTTGTCATAACTTTACGGTTTTTAACGGTTAGTAAAAAATTGTCACCGCAAAATTACTGCTACTGCCCAGCTCTTGTCAAGAAAATGACGTGTCACTATGTGCGATTTTCTAAAAAAACACACTAACGGGCGATTTCACACACGATTTGCTATGGGGAATGGTAGGGGACATCACGCAGATGACGCAGATTTTGAAACTGGACAACTGCAACAACTCATTTTTTATTGTCTGTGTTGTTTCAGTTGTCTTTTCCAAAATCCCCAAATCTCAAAAAACTACCTGATGAATTTGGGATGGGCAGGTTTATATTTTCTGTAGAATCGTCTCCAGGTTGCCGACGAGGTAGAATGGCAGGTTAACCAACTTGAAGCGCTTTCCTTTGATGATTGTCGTGTGTTCTTCGACCGAAAAAGGCTCGCTCCAAACCCTAATGGCAATGTCGTAGGGTGAGGCATCGACGAAAGAATGCAGTGAACGCAGATGTGAGTTGTGGCCTGCTTTAACCTCAATGGGAAATAATGTAGACTGGTAGGTCCATACAAAGTCGACCTCCGCACTTCCCCCGCCCCCTTTCTTAGTCCAGAATGCGCGCCTCTGACTCACTTTATTGTTCAGTGTAAGTAATTCTTGGGCCACTACATGTTCGGCGATGCGGCCTCGCCACACATCCTGGATATTGGTGGCTTTAATAATTTCTTGTCGTATGTGGGCGGAATAATTGACCAGTCCTGTGTCTAGCCAAAGAAGTTTGGGCATTCGCCGAGTTTCGCCCAAGGCAGGTAGCAGCGTTGTAGTGGTGGGGTAGGATAGTTCGAGCAACATGGCTTTTTCAAGCAACTGAAATGCTGCGCGAATGTCTTTGCTGCCATATTCTGAACCGGCGAAATTGCCCAACTTGATGATTTCACCTGCATGTCCCCAACCATTAGTCAAGATGAACCTAACGGCATTAACCAATTTGTTTTGACGCACATACTTCTCAACATCACCCTGATAGGCGGTGAGCAATGTCTCATAGATGCGGTCTAATGCTAGTATGTCACGATGCTGAGCATAGTGATTTACTGCTTCGGGCATCCCGCCGACGATTGTGTATTGATTGAAAAAAGACATTAGTGAATGGTGCATCGGCTGAGAATTAAACGGATCTCGGATGGCATATTCAAGTTGTGGTTGGCATTCGGTAGTTGAGGCGAATTCTTGAAATGAGCAAGGCCGCATGGCTGCAAACTCGACCCGCCCCACTGGGAATGACATCTTCACGTCTACCAAATTCTCAAGGAGCGAACCAGCTGCAATTACATGAATGTCGTTTCGTTGCTCATAGAAATAACGCAACAGACCTATGGTTTTGGGCGAATTTTGAATCTCGTCAATGAACAAAAGAGTTTCTCCCTCATGTTTAAGCTGCATTTTGGATGCATACATGAGGTCGATTTTGTTGCTCAATGGCATTTCTCGCTCCAGTACCTCTCGATCTTGGAGCTCCTCTAGATTGAAGTAGAGGTAATTATCATATTGTTTGCCAAACTCGTTGATGACAGTTGTCTTTCCCACTTGACGTGCTCCACGCAATATCAAGGGCTTGCGCAAGTCGCTGTTACGCCATCTGTTCAAATAATCTATGATGCTACGTTTAATCATCTTGATGTCTAGTTTCTGATTTACAGCTGCAAAGGTACAACAAAAAATGTAAAATGCAAGATACTTTGGCTGAAAATTGCCAGAAAATGCAAGATACTTTGGCTGAAAACTATCAGAAAACGCAAGATACTTTGGCCAAAATTGCAAGTCCCCCGTTAGGGGGATTTAGGGGGACTGGACTGACGTACTTAGGGGGTGAGGCCGCAGGAGGACCTCAGGTGGGGTGCCGGCACGGCATTGCTTCATGTAGTCCGAGGGAGTGAGGCCGGTCTGTTTCTTGAAGAGCTTGACGAAGTGGCTGCGGCTGCTGTAACCCACACTCTGACCGATGCCCTCGACGGTGAAGTTTCCATAGTTGGCGGTGTCGTTCATGCGGCGGCATGCCTCACGGATGCGGTAGTGTGTCACCAAGGAGGAGAAAGTCCAGTCCTTCTGCTGGTTGATGTCCTGTGACACATAGTTGTATTTCGCTCCGAGGAGTTCGGCCAGTCGAGGCTCACTGAAATTCTCATCATAAATGTCTTGTGAGTACTCCATCACATGGATGATGTTCTGCCACAACTCTTCGGCTGACTGCTCATCCATGCGGATGGCGCCATATTTCTCGGCTTCGGTTCGCTGCTGCAACTCGGCAAGTTTGCGTCGTTGCTCGTCGGCCGCTAGCAATTCTACATTGTTTTCATAGAGTACGCGGTTCTTCTCCTTGATGCGGTTGCGATTGATGATGAGCAGAGTGATCAGTACCACCGCCAATGCCAGGAATCCGCTCACCACCCACAACATCTGCCGGTCGTGTTGTTGCTTGAGGGTCAATGCCTTTTGTTCCTCGTTCATCTTGTCTAGCTCATACAAAAAACCAGCATTATTCATCTCGTTGGCCTTGGTGACCTGCGCAATACTGTCTGAAGCTCGCCACCACATCAATTCATATTTATCGGCCAAGGTCGGGTTGTTAAAATGACGATAGTACTTCGAGAGTTGGCCATAACCCTCAAACAAGAATGAAGGATCGTTTTCCTGAGTGAATGCCAATTCTTCCTGTATCATTTTCAGGGCATCTGGGTTGCCCATGTTCATTTGAGTGAGGATAACCAAGTTGTTGATTATGCCATGAACACCAACGGCATTAAAGTCGTCAAATTCCTCGTTTGCCTTTTGATGCGCTCCTCTGAAAACTTCAAGGGCTTGCTCGGGCTGGTTTTGGCTCAACAAATCCACACCTTGGTTGATGGCAAGGGCCGTTTTTTGATACCTAATGCTGTCAGGCAGTTTGATGGTTGGAAATACTTTCCTTTC
>JAEEGI010022742.1_pt1 | contig 12362 bp, 11 predicted proteins | sample 8958751 | NCBI WGS metagenome assembly JAEEGI01 (sample SAMN16246545, study PRJNA631951) | gut metagenome | biome: gut microbiome; feature: rumen; material: KS-attached | host: Bos | place: Iran: Karaj | collected 2018-10 | reverse complement strand
ACAAATACAAAACTGCCGCACTTATATTTTAGCAGTGCGGCAGCATCCTTTAACACAAATGAACTTCACTATCAGAACTCTTTTGAATCCAGATAATTCATATAGCTCTCTACCATAAGTGCGATCTTAAATGTAAGAGCATCGTCAAAGGTCCTGATATCAAGGCCTGTACTCTTTTCAAGTTTTTCAATCCTATATACAAGTGTATTTCTATGTACAAACAACTCTCTGGAAGTCTCTGAAACATTCAGGTTGTTCTCAAAGAATTTGTTGATGGTATTTATTGTTTCCTCATCAAGATCCGAAGGAAGCATGTCTTTTCCACCAAATATCTCTTCAATGAACATCTTGCACAGACTTACAGGCAACTGGTAAATAAGACGTCCTATTCCCAGTGTATTGTATGCAGTAACTCTTTTCTCTGCATAGAATATCTTACCTACTTCAAGAGCCATCTTGGCTTCCTTGTAGGACTTACTGAGATCTTTTAATTCGCCGACTATAGTTCCATAGGCAACGCGGACATTGAGCATAGCCTCAGTATTCATCATATCTACAATAGTTGTCGCTATCTGCTCGATATCTTCATAAGTATCACTCTCAGTAAGGGATTTGATGAGGATGACACTAGCTTCGTCTACAGCAGTTACGTAATCTCCATTCTGAGCAGTATACATACCTGCAAGCAGCTCTGATGCTGTATTATCCACATCACCATTGGTCTCTATGAGAAGTACTACTCTTGGTACTACAGCTTCTATTCTGAGCTTCTTGGCTCTGTTATATATATCGATCAGAAGCATATTATCCAGCATCAGATTCTGGAAAAAGTTGTTTCTGTCATATTTCTCTTTATAGGCAATGATCAGGTTCTGCAATTGAGATACGCATATCTTGGCTATCATATGCGCCTCTTCACCCTGACCTCTAGCCGCAAGTACATATAAAGGCTCTCCATCATCAAGTATCTTGAGCAGATGTGTATCACCTATAACCTGACTATCTACCGGAGAATTAGCAAAACTTGTAACGAGAACTTTATCCAATGTATAAGAATCCTCTGTTGTAGCTACCACTTCCCCACTAAGATTCATAACACACAGATCTACCTTAGTTATAACGTTTAGCTCTGATATGCTTGTTTTAATTACTTGTGATGAGATCATAAGATTATTCACCTTTCAATAAATGTTTCTTCTATCGTTATTGTAATTCATTTTTGACAAAAAAGTAAAGAGGTGCAGCGAGCTGCACCCCTTTGGTATTAAAGCATTTATTAGTTTGTAATAACCTTCTCTGTTTCCTTATCGAAGATGTGGATCTTCTCAACATCGAATGCGAACTTAACCTTGTCACCAGGTCTAGCTGTTGTACGAGAATCAACTCGTGCTGTAACAGGGAATCCTGCAAGATCAAAGTACAGATAAACTTCTGCACCAAGAAGCTCGTATACGTTGATTGTTGATTCGAATACAGCCTTAGATGTGTTAACAACCATTTCTGAATCATCAACATCTTCAGGACGGATACCGAATGTAACTGTCTTTCCATCATACTTACCATCGATAAGCTTCTTAGCCTTTGCTGGTGGTAACTGGATTTCCTTGTTATCAATCTTAAGGAATGCTTCATCACCCTTAATAGCAACTTCAGCATCAAGGAAGTTCATCTGAGGTGATCCCATGAATCCTGCTACGAACAGGTTCTGTGGCTTGTCATACAGATTCTGTGGTGTATCTACCTGCTGTACAACACCATCCTTCATAACTACGATTCTTGTACCAAGAGTCATAGCCTCTGTCTGGTCGTGTGTAACGTAGATGATTGTTGTACCAAGTCTCTGGTGAAGCTTAGCGATCTCTGTTCTCATCTGAACACGGAGCTTAGCATCAAGGTTTGAAAGAGGCTCATCCATAAGGAATACCTTAGGATTACGAACGATAGCACGTCCCATAGCTACACGCTGTCTCTGACCACCTGAAAGAGCCTTAGGCTTACGATCAAGGAGATTTGAAAGATCAAGGATCTTAGCTGCTGCCTTAACCTTCTGGTCGATCTCTTCCTTCGGAACTTTACGAAGTTTAAGACCGAATGCCATGTTATCATATACTGTCATATGAGGATACAGAGCGTAGTTCTGGAATACCATCGCGATATCACGATCCTTAGGCTCTACATCGTTCATTACTTTGCCGCCGATTTTAAGTGTACCTGAAGAGATATCTTCAAGACCTGCGATCATACGAAGAGTTGTTGATTTACCGCATCCTGAAGGTCCAACGAAAATGATGAATTCCTTATCTTCAACATCAAGGTTGAAATCCTTAACAGCTACGAAACCGTTAGGATACTGTTTTGTAATATGCTCTAACTGTAAGCTTGCCATATTATAATCCTCCCATTCATAAAAGAAATAGTCATCCGGATTTTTCAATCCTTACTCAGTATATCGTTTACTTTCTTTTTTTGATATGGAGCGATTTAACAAAATTAATCAGCGGTTATAGACAATATGCATATTGAGAATTATATTCTCTTTTTTTTATGTCAATCTGCCGAAGAAAACGAAAACTTTACGTCAGAATGACAATATACCGATATCAACATCCAAAAGAAATGCCAGGTTCATTACTGCAAGTAATAAACCCGGCACGATTCGATAAGCAAATGTTATTTGCAACCCATTTCAATAATGATATGTTCACAAAACAATCAGCCTTAAACAACCCTTAATAGCTGTCATCAGAACTTTATCATTATCAATTATCCTCATCATCCATTCCATCATCCTGAATGATCTTTGCAACTTCGTCGTAGTCTTCGTCTTTAGCTCCCTGGATAGCTCTTGCAGCCTCAAGGAGTTCTTCTTCTGTGGACATCTTCTCTTCTTTGACTTCAGGCTCAAACCTCTTGAATAAAGGGCTGTAAAGAAGAGCGCACAAAAATCCCGGAAGTGATAAACCAAACAAAAGGTATATAGGGAATATACGATAGATCAAAGTTGCACCAAGAACAGGAAGAGCAAATGATGCGCCTGTAATAAGTATCATTCCAAGAGTTCTCGGAAGTCCCAGAACTGACATAAGAAATGAATTCTTAATAGTATTAGCTATTGTATTTGAAAACCTTGACAATACTGGGAATACATAAATGTATATAATAAATATAACTATCGCAACAACACCTGTCATGATGAGCATGATCTTAGGGAAAGTATCTGAGCCCATATATATCTTGTAATCCGCAATAAGTAAGAATCCCGCAACTTCAAATATAAGCCATATCACTGATGCCTGCTTGAAGTTAAGTTTAAAAGACTTCCAGAAATCCTTGATAATATATGCTTCATCACCTCTTACCATCTTAAGAAGCACAAAATGCATTCCTGTAAGTGCACTTCCTATCGGTATGGACAATACTACGAACATCAGGATCGCAGGAAGATTGATAACACCTTCACTCATGTAGATCTGAAGTGTAACATAGCCGCTAAAAAGGCCCGGCACACAGAAAAGAAGCGTTGCAACATTAAGGATCATAAGATCCGCAACCTTATTAAGAATTCTCATCAAAGGACTGTCTAAATCAAATAACTTACTCATAACCCACCATTTTCCGTGACTTATTGTCACTCATTACAAAAATATAGCAATAGAGCTGCTTTTGGTGCTTGAACAAAAGGCCCTATTGCCTGAAAAGTCAAAATACCAATCACAATTTTAGTTCCATAGGAAGATATCTTATACCATCCTCGAACTGCTCGATTCTGGCTTCCTTGAAACCCTCATGTTTATAAAAAGGAACAGCGAAGCGCGAAGCGTTAACACTTATCTTAAATCTTCTTCCTTTTTTCCTGACATACTTGGATGCACATTCTATAAGCATATGCCCTATCCCGCGGCCATGATAGTCTCCGTCCACGAATAGGAGCGATATGTGTCTGTTCTCTCTAAGAAGCAGCACGCCAACCAGGGTATCCTTGTCAAATGCTGTAAGAAGGTCATAGTTACCGATAGCATATTGCTGATACAGTTCCTGGCCAAAGAGAAATTTCCTGAAATTCTCCTGTCCTTCCGTGCTGTAATCAGCGGCATTAAATACTATAAATGTCCTCCACACCAGCTCCATTGCCTTGTCCCAGTCACTGGCATATCCCTTCCTGATAATAAACTCCATGATATCTCCCAAGAGTGGCCTTTTAATAAGCGCCAATCTCCTCCACATTGCTTATGTCAGTTCAAACAGATGTCAGTATAGATATAAAATAGATCAAAACAAAAACTGTAAAAATATGATTCCGGCTCAGATAAAACTATTAACAAATTCAAGGTAATCTTCATACACTTTGAGTCTGTCCGGTTCATTGTGTATCTCATGACGCATATGATCATAAAGCTTCAAAGATACGTTAAGGCCTATCTCATCTTTGTAGATATTATAAAGCTGTTCTACACCCTTACCATAGTTTCCTACAGGGTCTTCCCTTCCTGCAGACAGAAGAATCGGAAGATCGTGAGGGATAAACTGCATCCTATTCTTGTTACCCACAAGCAGTAGGAGTTTAGCCATAGTTTCAAATCCATTAATGGTAAAAGTAAATGTGCACCAAGGGTCACTCCGGTATGCCGCAACGGACTCTTCGTTATAAGAAAGCCAGTCAGAAGGCGTCTTTGGATTCTCAATCTTAGACAGATAGGAGCCAAAAGATATCTTGTCAAGAGACCTGGCTATATGCCTGTCTCCGAAAAACAGCTTCTGAAGTCTTGCCACAAACAAACCGCTCTTTGCAACACTCGCCGGCTGATATGCTGTTCCTGAGATTATAGCCACATCAACATCTGATCCGAACCTGGCCAGATATTCTCTTGTGATAAAAGATCCAAAGCTATGCCCCAGTACTATGTACTTAAGACCTTTATATCTTTCTTTCATCATAAGTGTAAGCTGATGCGAATCCTCAGGAAGAACCTTTTGCGGATCCTGTTTGCAGAAATATCCGTATGTTCCGCCATCTGCAACGCTTTCACCATGTCCAAGGTGATCTTCACCACACACAACAAAACCATGACCGGCAAAAAAACGTGCAAGCTCATCATACCTGTCAATATATTCCTGCATGCCATGGATTATCTGAAGGATAGCACGAGGCTCTCCTTCAGGTGTCCATATACTTGCATGAATCTTATCGATTCCATCGGCTGATTGATAGAACAGACTTTCTTTTTTGATAGCATCACCCATATAGCACTGTAACCTCCCCTAAGGCTCAAAGCCGTATTATATTAGCAGATCTCTGCTCCAGAAGGCATCTTCTTCTCAGGAACCATGAGTGAGAGATTGCCATCAGCATCCTCTGCGCACAGAAGCATTCCTTCAGAAGTAACTCCTGCAAGCTTAGCAGGCTTAAGGTTTACAAGAACCATAACCTTCTTGCCAACCATATCTTCAGGCTCATAATACTTATGAATTCCTGATACGATCTGAAGAGTCTTAGATCCAACCTTGACCTGTGAGCAAAGAAGCTTTTTGGACTTCGGTACAGCTTCACACTTGATAACTTCGCCTACCTGGAACTGCATTGCTGCAAAGTCGTTGTACTCTATTTCAGCTTTAGGCTCGATGTCGATAGCTTCTTCATCAGATGATCCATCATCGCCGCGAAGCTTCTTAAGATTGTCGCGGATCTTTTCAGCATCCTGTGCTCTTCCAGCTTTTTCGAGGTTATTGGCAGCTGTCTCCTGACTTTCAAAAAACTCTGCTTTCTGCTTCTCGGTGATCTCAGCAGTCTGCTTAAGGACTGTCTCAAGATCTTTTCTTGCAAAGAGCATTACAGGCTCAGCTGAAACCTTGTTTCCATTAGGATATGAACCAAATGTAGAAAGGCTGTCAAATCCTCTAAGCTGTGTATTAAAGTTCTTAGCAGTCTGCTCAGCTGTTTCTGGCATGAACGGAGTAAGAAGTGATACACCGATCATAATGGATTCTGTAAGGTTATAAAGAACTGTTGCAAGGCGGTCCTTCTTGGAATCATCCTTGGCAAGTACCCACGGCTCTGTCTCATCGATATACTTATTGCATCTCTTGAAGAGGTTGAAGATCTCTGTAAGAGAATCAGCTACTCTAAGCTCATCCATCTTCTCTTCTACTACTTTGTATGTACCTGTAACAACGCTCTTAAGGTCTTCGTCAACAGCTTCTGCTACGCCCTTATCTTCTACCACGCCGTCAAAGTACTTGTTGCTCATAGCGATAGTACGGCTTACAAGGTTACCAAGAGTATTGGCAAGATCAGAGTTGAAACGCTCAACCATAAGTTCCCATGTGATAGTTCCATCGTTATCAAAAGGCATCTCGTGAAGTACGAAATAACGAACCGCATCAACACCGAAGAGATCTACAAGATCATCAGCATAGATAACGTTACCCTTGGACTTACTCATCTTCTCGCCGCCCTGCAGGAGCCATGGATGACCGAAGATCTGCTTAGGAAGAGGAAGATCAAGAGCCATAAGGAATATAGGCCAGTAAATTGTATGGAATCTAAGAATATCCTTACCAATAAGGTGAAGGTCCGCAGGCCAGTATTTCTTGAACTCTTCTGTGCTGTTGCCATCACAGTCATAACCGATACCTGTGATATAGTTAGCAAGAGCATCAAGCCATACGTATACTACGTGCTTGTCATCAAAGTCTACCGGGATTCCCCACTTAAAGCTTGTTCTGGATACGCACAGATCCTGAACACCCGGAAGGAGGAAGTTATTCATCATCTCGTTCTTACGGGACTCAGGCTGGATGAACTCAGGATGCTCGTTGATATAGTCAATGAGTCTCTGAGTATAGTTGCTCATCTTGAAGAAATAAGCTTCTTCTTCTGAATCATGAACATCGCCGCCGCATACAGGACACTTGCCGTCCTTGAGCTGAGAGTCTGTATAGAAAGCTTCACACTCTGTACAGTATTTGCCCTTATATGATCCCTTGTAGATATCTCCCTGATCATAGAATTTCTTGAAGATCTTCTGAACCTGCTTAACATGATCATCATCTGTTGTACGGATGAATCTGTCATAAGATGTTCCAACCTTGTTCCAGATATCCTTGATAACTCCGGATACCTGATCTACAAATTCCTTAGGGCTATCGCACCCTGCTTCAATAGCTCTTGACTCGATCTTCTGGCCGTGTTCATCAGAACCTGTCTGGAAGTGAACATCATATCCGTCAGCTCTCTTATAACGAACGATAGCATCAGCAAGGATTGCTTCATATGTGTTACCTATATGAGGCTTACCTGATGTATAGGCAATAGCCGTAGTGAGATAATATTTGCCTTTGTTTTGCATGTAAAACTCCTTTATTTCATATCTTTATGATTTTCTTTAAATGCCTTTGTATCTGGGACTGATCAGGTTTTAATAGATCTTTTCCCGGATTATATATAGTCTGCTATTAGCCTTGTCTTAGTATGTCAGAACTTCGCAGCCGTCTTCCGTTACGAGTACCTGAACTTCCCACTGCGCAGACGGCTTGTGGTCATTGGTATAGATAGTCCAGTCGTTCTCTTCATCTACGAAGATACGGTCTGTTCCCATATTGACCATAGGCTCTATGGTAAAAGTCATACCGGGTACCATGAGCATCTCTGTTCCCGGCCTTGATACAAAGCTTACGAATGGATCTTCGTGGAACTCTACGCCGCAGCCGTGACCGCCTATCTCTCTTACAACTGTATATCCGTTATCAAGCGCATGCTGGTGTATAGCATGGCCCATATCTCCCATGAAAGTCCATGGCTTAACCATCTTGATACCGATCTCTACACATTCCTTGGTAACTTCTACAAGCTTTCTCATCTCGGGAGATACGTCTCCTATGAGGAACATTCGTGATGAATCGGAGAAATATCCGTTGTAGATTGTAGAGCAGTCTACATTGATGATATCACCATCTTTTAATATATCATCAGGGGATGGGATTCCGTGACATACCTGATCATTGATAGAGGTACATACACTCTTAGGGAATCCTTCGTAGTTAAGTGGCGCCGGGATGCCGCCCATTGCCCTTGTTGTCTCTGCTACTATATGATCTATCTCTTCAGTTGACATGCCTGCATGAATCTCTTTAGCTACACGGTCAAGACAAGCTATGTTGATCTTGGCGCTTTCTTTGATTCCTTCTACCTGTTCTTTGGTCTTGATGATCCTGCGGGGTGGAACTTCATGCCCTTTAAGTTCAAACCCGATAATGCGCTCATCAAACTGCTCGTGGCACTTTTTGTACTTTTTGCCGCTGCCACACCAGCAGAGTTCATTACTACCGATCTTTGTGTACATTTTACCTTCTTTCCGGCCTCACAGCGCGAATGATGCGCCTGGACCTGTGGTGATGCGGTTTATAATTATAATGTCCGCATCTTATAATTATCGATTATATATCACGCTATAGTATATCCTTTAAAGACAAAATATGCAATTCTTGAAATGAGGGGATTGGCATGAAGAATGGCGTAAGGACGGGCGATAATAAATAACTTCCTACTTGGATGGTGCAGGATCACCAAATACTTTGCCGTCCAAGTGGGAAGTCTGTAAATAATATCCCTTACCTTATGTGAAAAAGATTCGGCAAGGGATATTTTTTATCTCCCTGACTTTCGCGAAACCATTCACTATTTTTGAAGTATAATTAACCTATGAAAATAAACACTTTATCTGAATACCTGAAAAAAACATATGGTTGCAAGGTTTATAAGCTTTCGCTTCAGTCAGGATGCACCTGCCCAAACCGGGACGGAAATATAGGAACTGGTGGTTGCACTTTCTGTTCTGAAGGCGGGTCGGGAGACTTTGCTTCTTTTTTCCTGACTAAAGATGCTGATGGTAATGCCATCACTATCGAAGAAAACATTGATATGCAGATTGAATCTGCTAAAGAGAAAGTTGCCTCGAAGCTTAAGGGGCAGGATCACAAGTATATTGCTTATTTCCAGTCATTTACAAATACTTATGGAGATCCCAAGATTCTGGAGAGGATATACAGACAGGCGCTTTCGCACCCTGAAATTGTTGCGCTATCTATTGGAACAAGGCCGGACTGTCTTCCTGATGAGATACTTTCAATGCTTGAATCGCTGCGAGATGAGTATGGGAAGGATATCTGGATCGAGCTTGGGCTACAGACTGTTAATGAAGAAAGTGCTCTACACTTTAGGCGGGGGTATAAACTGCCTGTTTTCGAAGATGCATATAGAAGGTTAAAAGAAAGAGACTTTGTCGTTATCGTTCATGTAATATTAGGGCTTCCCGGTGAAAGTGAAGAAGATATGCTCTCTTCTGTTAAGTATCTTGCAGGCCTTACGCCTTCTCTTGACGGAATCAAGCTTCAGCTTCTTCATGTACTAAAAGGCACTGATCTTGCAAAAGAGTTTGAAGAGATTTCATTTCATATTTTTACTCTTGAAGAGTATTGCAATATCGTAGTCAAATGTTTGAAACTTCTGCCTCCGGAAATTGTGGTTCATCGTATAACAGGAGACGGACCAAAAAGGCTGCTTATCGCGCCCTTATGGTCCGCCAACAAAAAGGTTGTTCTTAATACTATAAATAAAGCTATAAAGGATGCTTAGTTACAGACTTCTAATATCCTGCTCTGACTGTACCAACGGGCAAGCCTGCGGGTTTTCACCTACGTTACACAAAAGTTTACTTTATAACAGGCACCACTACTTGGAGCATGTTGTAAAGGCTTCTTTTATATCAGTCTGATACATCTACATCCGGTGAAAACATGAATTTATATTCAGGGAATGCGTCCTTAAGGTCTTTATTGAGGATACTCATAGCTTCAGCCTGACCTATATCAAAGCTAATGACTACATCAAATCGTATCTCTTTAGTATCAAGATCTGCATAGAAACCGTGCATGGAAACAGCCCATTCATGGGATAATACTACTTTGGAAACAGCATTTTGCAATCTTGCTATATCATTATCACCGGTATTGTAGGAGTATACTCCCACTCCTACAAGAGCAACACCGGATTCTTCCATAACTCTTTTTTCAATACGCCTTGTAAGCTTATCAAGCTTGTCTACAGTCATTGTATCCGGAACTTCTATATGAACAGAAGCATAATTCTTGTCAGGGCCGTAGTTGTACATTATAAGGTCATAGGCGCCTCTTACTTCAGGCTCTTCTTTTATCAGAGCTTTAATTTTCCTGGTTGTTTCTTTATCAGCTCTTTCGCCAAGGATCTCATCTACAGTATCTCTCATCATTTCTATACCGGACTTGATGATGATCACAGATATGAGTGCACCTACATATGCTTCCAGGGATAATCCTGTCAAAAGAAATATCACAGCGCTGGCAAGTACAGATGTTGACAGAAGTGCATCAAAGGAAGCATCCTTACCTGATGCTATGAGAGATCCTGAATTAACCTTTTCTCCCTGAGTTCTAACGTATTTTCCAAGGATAAGCTTTACAACAATTGCTGAAACGATGATCACAAGTGATACTGCGCTGTAATCAGCTTTTTCCGGACTTATTATCTTTTTCACAGATTCCACAAGGGAAGTAAGACCTGCATAAAGAACGATTCCCGAAACGATCATAGCGCTCAGATACTCGATCCTGCCATATCCGAAGGGATGTTTTTTGTTGGGAAGCTTACCTGCAAGCTTGGTTCCTACGATGGTAATTATTGAAGATAAGGCATCTGAAAGGTTATTAACCGCATCCAATGTTACTGCTATAGAATTGGACACTACGCCTACAAAAGCCTTGAAGGATGCAAGGAATACATTTGCGATGATGCCGATGATACTGGTTCTTATAATGACGTTATCTCTATTGTTCTCCATATATTATTCCTCTTATCTACTGATTCATATAAGTCACATAATTCACGTAATACATATGCAAATATTATATCACGTGATCAGCTAACCCATACCGTATATAGAGAAATACTTTTTTACAAAAAGTCTCAAGAAAAATTAGTGTTAAAGCTTTGAGAAAAACTCATTCGCCTTTTTGATCTCAAGAAAATAACTTATATAGTAGACTGCTGCCCCGATCACGTATGGGATAGTTACTGAAATGAACATATCCTTGTAAGCAGATGGGGCCATGTCTGTGAATTTTGAAGCAAACCATATAGTAATAAATATCACTCCGATCAAAAATACATACTGACCTATCACTACAGGAATAAAAGGAAATCGCTGAAGATAGTAGTGAAGTGACAAGATAAAAGTTGCCAGCACACATACCAAAAGGCAGGTAAATATATTTTCAGTATAGAATCTGTCGGTAAATCCAATCAGTTTTTCATAAAGGAGCTTGCCGCATACTATCAGCGTAAAGCTGACGCAAACAACGGATATAAAATTATGTCTGTCTATTATCTTCATATCTTTTTTCCTATATATTTATTCACTTGTTCCAATAATCATGCAAATAGCCTGATTGAGAACGCCTTCGGTATTGAGGCTATTAACCTTAATGGGATTCATTTATTTACTACGTTTTTTGCCCTGAAGCTTATTAAGCGCTTTATAGAATTCCGCCCTGTACCCTCTGTTCATCACAAGGCACTCGTCATTCTTTAGATATATGAGGGTTCGCATGTTGAGATCACCCTGAAGCTTTTTTATCTTATAGAGATTTACTATCGATGACTTGCTGATGCGAACGAACCCGGCATCAGTATACTCATCTATTATTCCCTGAAGCGTTTCTTTAACTTCGATGCAGGAGTCTTTGGTGTATCCAAAGGTCTTCCTGTCTACTGTCTCGAAATAAAACATGTCAGCAATAGGAACTGTCAGCTTTTTTTCATCAAGTGTTCCTTCTATGTATTTAAGCGCTGATCTTAGTCTTTCAAGTACACCGACTGTCTCATCGTCGATCTCGTCATAGTGAAGTTCGAGATAGTTCTCTTCAAGATACTCTTCTTTTGTCTTAATAAGTTTCATCTTTAACCCCGTATTTTTAATCGCGTAAATCTTAACTTGTAAGGATATACAGGGTTTTAAAAACCAAATGTATTAACATGTTCATATACCCCTCTATGGTCATTCCTTACAGGATAAACATAATGCAAAGGAAGAGGTAGGAAAGCTTGATATTTCTATTTGTAAGAAGATATGCACCTCCGAATACGAATCCGCCAATTGCTGTGTAGATTCCCACTCCAAGAGAACCTTTTGTAAGCCAGTGGCCAAGTCCCCAGGTAAGTGCTACCAGAATTCCTCCATATGGAATCTTATCATTTTTAAACCATTTTTCAAATGCATACTGTCCGAATACGATTATAAGAAGTACCATAGCAACTTCTACGAAATAATAGA
>JAEEGI010022739.1_pt1 | contig 12362 bp, 9 predicted proteins | sample 8958751 | NCBI WGS metagenome assembly JAEEGI01 (sample SAMN16246545, study PRJNA631951) | gut metagenome | biome: gut microbiome; feature: rumen; material: KS-attached | host: Bos | place: Iran: Karaj | collected 2018-10 | reverse complement strand
GAAGTCCATCCAGAACATCCTGATCGGCTTCATCGCCTTCTTCGTGGCCATCTTCTTCGCGACACGGGTGGACAACAGCGGAGCGGAAAAAGTCGGTGCCGGCGAGATCTGGCGTCGTTTCCCGAAGTTCATCATCGGTTTCTTCGTGGCCTCCCTGGTTGCGTCCTTCATCATCCAGCCCATCTTCGGCGGCGATCAGGTCTCTGCGATCAACAAGGTCCTGGATCAGTACAAGAACTGGGCGTTTGTCCTTGCCTTCACCAGCATCGGCCTGGATACCAACTTTAAGGATATCGCCAAACGGATGCAGGGCGGAAAAGTACTCTGGCTGTATGTTATCGGCCAGTTGTTCAACATCGCCCTTACTCTGTTTGCTGTCTGGTTCCTGCTCAGCGGCGTCGTCTTCCCGGTGCCGGAGCTGGCCTTGTTCAAATAGTCGTGAGCCCGCGTGGAAAGAAAGCAGTAAAAATTGCCACGGCCGTCCTGGCCGTGGCAGTTTTGTTGCTTGCGCTCTGGATCATGGCGCGAGGCTTGGGCCTGGTCGAGGGGCTGGATTTCGGTGCGGGGGCCTACTACTATGCGGATATTCCCGATTTTGAGAAAATCGTCCGCACGGATGCGTACGATTCGCATCTCCCTCTTTGGCTTGCAATCCTGCTGTTCCTGGCCTGGGGGGCGCTGATGTACCTCCTCTGGATCTGGATCGACAAACGGAAATAACGCCGGAAAGCGGCCATTAAGCGGGAATCAGTAGTCGATGGAGAAAAGGAAGCCTGCGTAATGGCGGCGGAGGGGAAGGCCCTCGGCGCGGAAGGCGTCGTAGGACGGACCGAAGTTGCAGGACCAGGTGGCGCCGATGCGGGTGTCGAAGGGGACCCAGAGCAGATTGCCGAGCCGCACGCTCAGAGAGGCGCCCGCACTCATCAGTGATCCGGGGAAAAAGAATGCCGCGTCGGCGTGCAGCCCCAGTTCAAAGTTTTTCACATAGGCGACCGGGCCCAGGCCGGACCAGTCCAGCGGAAGGATCGCCATCAGGTAGTCCGCCGTCCATTTCATCTGCGTCGGATAGTGGTCGGCCAGATAACGGCCGAGTGTGGAGCCTGATGCTGCATATCCGCGCGGGTAGGTAGTGACGCGTTGTTCGGCGATAAAAGCGTCCTTCGTCCAGATCCGCTGGGCCAGGGCCGTCAGTTTCAGGCCGTGTTCCGGGACCAAGCCCGGCGCATAACCGTAAAGATAACCGTACACCGCCGGGTCGTAGATATGCGTCAGCGAAGGCCGGAATCCCCCGCCCGCTTCCGCTCCGATGCCCCAGCGAGGATAGACCCCCGCTGCTGCGGTCGGCAGCATGGCATAAGCCCGGACGCTCGCTGTCACGTTTTGCAAGAAAACCGGTGATCCCGGTCCTATGCCGGTCAATACCAGGCTCCGGTCCTTGTCCGGAAAGATTCCGAAACGCTCGGCCGTGAAAATGCGGCCGTCATAGATGCTGTTGCTGACTACGTATCGGAGCTGCGGGACAAAGCCCCGGTTCCATCCTCCGCCGTTGAATACCAGGGGCACGTAAACCCTGGCGTTGAAGGAAACCGCGGGAGAACCCAGTTTGCTGGAAGAGACCACTTCGGACGGCCGGGGGCTGGTGATATGCGTGAACTGGTAGCGCGAGGGCTTGCCGTTGCTGACCTGCAGCGAGGTCTCGATGACGGGATACCAGCCTTTGTAGGTGAAACGCAAGTCTGCCAAGTGCCGCCAGTCTTTAGGGGCGTTGCAGGAGGCGGAATAGCCGATGCTGCCCGTGGCGGTGGCGAGATCGTTCTGGAAGAATGCCGTCGCGCCCAGGGTGGCGGCGCTGTACAGGGAGCTGAAGCTCATGCTGGAGACTGCGTCGTAATCGATATAGAGGGGCGCCCAGGTATGGAAATGCAGCAGGTGGGCTGCTTTGTGGTAGGGCTTTGGCTCCGAGACGGAAGGAAGGACCCGGATGGCGGTGTCGGCTGCCTCGAGAGCCCGTTCCTGGGCCGAAAGCTCCTCGGAGACCGGGTCCCGCCAGGCGGCATCCCAGTCGCTTTGGACGGGAGTGAAGGCTGCGGCAGGAGCGGCATGGAACCTTCGTCCCGCGGTCGAGAGGACGGTGTATCGGAGCGTGTCGCCGCCGGCGTTCCAGACGAAATCCTGGCCGCCATGACGCAGTGAAGTTTCTTGCCGCAGCGCTCCCCCGCCGGGTTCGCAGGAATAAAGCTCGTTGACCCCGTCTTTGTCGCACACAAACCAGAGGCGGCCGTCGCGGGCACGCAGCTGCTTGACCTTCACCGCCCGGCCGGGTAGGACGGGGCGCCATCCGGCCGTCGCTTCATAAATCCCGAACCCCTCGTCGGTGACGGCGCTGACGAAGAGGCGGTCGTCGATCCAGGCTCCCTGGACCGGCTGCAGGCCTGAAGGGGCGGGGAGTTCCAGGAGACGGGATTCGGAAGCATCCAGGATGAGCACCCTGTGCCCCCCTTCCCAGTCGTAAGCCATGGCGGCGACGCGGGATCCGTCATCATTCGGCGCGGGATTGTAGAACCGCCCTTCGCGGGACGGGGAAACGGCCCGCGGTGTCCCCAGCAGCGTGACGGTGGCGCCGGACGCCAGGTCCATCGCGCGTACGACCGAAGTTCCGGCGAGTTCCCAGCGGGGGTCGCGGCGCTCTTCGCTCCAGAACAGTCTGCCGCCTGCGTAGCGCAGGTCGGAGGCGCTGGCGGCGAAGGGCTTCAAGTGCGTTACCGTGCCGTCGGGAGCGATGCGGACCAGTCGGGCGGCATGCTCCAGCCCGGTTTCAACGGCATAGATGTCGTCTTCGACGGCCACGGCGCCCCGGAAGGCGGTGTATCGCCGGGAAAGGGCGGTCAGGGCCGTGTCGGAAACGAATGCGCCGCCTGTCTTCGCCCGGAAGGTGTCATTGTTTTTCCAGACGGCGTGGAAATCCTGCGAAATCGCGCCGAAAGCCTTCTTCACCGTAGGCTCGCCCGTGACTTGCCGGATGGTGTACTGCATGTTCAGGAGCGGAAGCCTGCGTTGGAACAGGTTGTCCTGGTATTTTTCCAGGAACAACGGTTCGTCCCAACCGGTGCGAAGGCCGGCGGCCATCATGAATCCGGCCCGGTAATGGTCCGGTGTGAAGTATTTGACCGAGCCGTAGCGCCAGCGGTAAAAGTCCCGCCAGTCCCCTTCGTCGAAGGCGACGCGCACATATTCCAGGAAATCGGAGGTCCGCGCCCGGCCGAAAGGCGTCAGGCCGGTCTCCGCGACGACGGCATCTCCTTCGGAGAAGGCGATTCCGGTGAAAGCGGCCCACCAGGCGACGTCGGACAGGTCCCCGACCAGCCAGCGAAGCGCACCGTAGGGCAGGCGACGGCCGAATTGCAGTTGGGCGGCATGGCGGGGTTCGTGGGTCGTCAGGTTGAGCAGCCAGGGCATCGGGTCCGGATCGCCGGGATCCCCGACCGTGTAGAGTTCCATGCGCCGGGGAGCCCACATGACCATGCCGTTGCCATACGAGGTGAATGCATGGAGGATGACGGGCATGGGCCGGCGGCAGAATTCGGAGGGCGCATAACCGATCGAACGGGCGACCCGCGGATATTGTTCCTGAAGGCTCAAGGCGTAGGCCCGGGCCAAGGAATCTGCGCCCGAAGGATAGATCAGCCGGTAATTTCCGGTGCGGATCTGGGACCAGCGTACGGCGCCCGGATCGGTTCCTGCGGAGTAGAACTGCGCCCGCATCGGCAGAGATGCGAGCAAAAAACAGCACAATCCGATCCAGAAGCCTCGTTTCATACCACAAATCTACGCAAAAAATATTATCTTTGAGGGATTATGCGCCTTACACAAATACAATGAATACGGTTCTACAGATCTTAACCTTACTCGGCTGCCTGGGCATGTTCCTCTACGGCATGTCGCTGATGAGCGGCGGCTTGCAGAAGATGGCCGGCGAGAAGCTGCGCTCTTTCATGGCGTCGATGACCTCCAACCGGATCAAATGCGTGCTGACCGGTATCGTGGTCACCGCCCTGGTACAGTCATCCACGGCCACGACCCTGATGCTCGTGAGTTTCGTCAATGCCGGTCTCCTGGCCTTGGCCAATGCCATCGGCGTCATCATGGGCGCCAACATCGGTACGACGGTCACGGCCTGGATCTTCGCCCTTTCCTTCGGCGGCAGCAGTTTCAGCTTGGGAGCGATATCGATACCGCTGATGTTTTTCGCCTTCATCTGCCTGTCCGCCAAGGACAAGAAGTGGAAAAACTTCGGTGAATTCCTGATGGGTTTCGCCCTCCTGTTCCTGGGTCTGAGCACCCTCAAGGAGACCTCGACCGGAATCCTGGCCAGCGATGCGGTCAAAAACTTCCTGCGCCCGCTGACGGGCTTCGGACCGTATTATGCGGACGCCCCGATGGGTTCCGTGCTGTTATTCATGGTGATCGGCGCCGTGATGACGCTGATGATGCAGTCTTCCGCGGCGACGATGGCTTTGACGATGGCCCTGGTTTCGCTGGGCGTCATCCCCTTCTACATGGCGGCTGCCATGGTGCTGGGTGAGAACATCGGTACCACGATCACGTCCAATATCGCGGCCTCCGTGGCCAATGTGTCCGCAAAAAGGACGGCCCGGGCGCACATGCTTTTCAATGTGTTCGGCGTGGTCTGGGTGACGGCGATCTTCCCGTATTTCCTGCGTCTGATCGGCCGCATCGTGACGGCCTTCGGCTTCCCCAATCCGGTCCTGACCGACATGGAGACGGCCGATGCCGCCACCCGCGATGCGCTGGTCGCGTCACTCCCCTACGTCGTCGCAACGCTCCATACCCTCTTCAACGTCATCAATACCCTGGTGTTGATCTGGTTCATCCCGACGATCGAGAAGATTGTCAAGTGGCTGGTGCCGAGCCAGGAAGGCGAGAAGGAGAGCTATCGCCTGAAATATATTTCGGGCGGTCCGTTGAGCACGGCCGAGCTGTCCATCAATGAAGCCCGCCAGGAAATCGTCAATTTCGGAAGGATCTGTTACAAGGGTTTCGGCCATATTCGCGAGGCGATAGACTCTCACATGACCGAGCAGGAGAATGAAAAGATCGACATGCTGGTCAAATACGAGGAGATTACGGACAATATCGAGTACGAGATTGCGACGTACCTCAACGAGGTCACCAAGGGTGAGATCAGCGACACCTCCGCCGCCAAGATCAAGGGCATGTACAAGATTATCGGCGAAATGGAGAGCCTGGGTGACTCGGGCGAGGCCATCAGCCGCATGCTGACCCGGGCACGGGTCCACGGGCAGGATTTCGACGACTCGATGAAGGCCAAACTCCATCGCATGCTCGACCTGGTCGATGCGGCCTATCAAGCGATGATGAGTAATCTGACGGTCGCCCTGACTACCCCCTTGACCGACATTTCCAACGCCTCTGATGCGGAACGTGTCATCAACGAATACCGCAATACCTTGCGCGAAGAGCACATCGCCAACCTCGAGAAAGCGAAGTATAACTATCCTGCCGGCGTGTTCTACATGGATATCATCTCCGAGCTTGAGCGGATCGGCGACTTCATCATCAATATTTCCCAAGCCCTGGTCAAAGATGGTGACAAAAAGTAGGCAGATCTTCTTTGCGCTTGCGCTGACCGTGCTGCTGTCCGCCTGTGCGGGCGGCGGTTCCCGTGCACCCCTGCCGACGCGCAACTTCCCGGAGGTGCAGATTCCTTCGATCCTTCCTCAGGAAGAGCTGGGAGATTATGTCCTGGACCATTTCTGGGACGCTTACCTGGACACGACCGGGCACTGGTTCTGCGACTCGACCCACATCGGCGGTGTCAACGACCGGATCCTGGCCACGCAGCTGGCTTCTTTCCTCTCCATTTTGGAAAACAGCCCCCGGGAGAAGGCCGGGGCGGTCATGTCCGCTTTCTTTGACCAAGTGGAACGGTACCAGGCCGCCGATACGGCCTCCAACGTCTTTTCCTGGATGTCGGACGCCGTGGAGTATTATCTTTTCGATCCGAATTCCGAGATCCGGAGCGAAGAGCTTTTCCTTCCGTTTATCTCGAAACTGGCGGTCTCCCCCTTTGCCAAAGAGGACTTGCGCACCCGTTATGCACATGCGGCACAAGTCTGCGCCACGCATCGGATCGGGACGCCGGCATCCGATTTCCGTTTCCTGGACGCGAAGGGTCGGAGCCATACGCTCTATGGGGAAAAGGCGCCCGTCACGGTCCTGCTATTCGTCAATCCGGGCTGCAACGCCTGCGAGGAGGTGGTCGCGTCCTTTGAGAGCGAGCGGATGAAAGAACTGGTCCGGACCGGCAAGGTCAAGATCATCGGCATCTACATCGACGACGACATCGATGAATGGATGGCCCTGTCGGACCGCTTGCCCGCCCATTGGATCAACGGATACGACCCTGCCGGCATCATCCGCCGCGAGAACCTGTATTTCGTCCGTGCGATACCGTCCATCTACCTGCTGGACGCCGAGAAACGGATCTTGATGAAGGATGCCGTCCCACAGGCGGTGGCGGCCTATGTTGAAAACATGGAATGATAGAATGATATGAAGCAATACCTGGATATGCTGCGGACCATCCGCGAGCACGGCGTGATCAAGACGGACCGGACCGGTGTCGGCACCCGGAGTATCTTCGGATACCAGTGCCGCTACGACCTCAGCGAGGGCTTCCCCCTGCTGACGACCAAGAAGGTCCATCTCAAATCCATCATCTATGAGCTCCTTTGGTTCATCGCGGGAGACACGAATGTCAAATTCCTCCAGGACCACAAAGTGACGATCTGGGACGAGTGGGCCGACGAAAACGGCGACCTCGGACCGGTCTATGGCCACCAGTGGCGCAGCTGGGAGGCGACTGACGGCCGGAAGGTGGACCAGCTTGCGCAGGTCGTGGAGACGATCAGGCACAACCCGGACTCCCGCCGCATGCTGGTCTGTGCCTGGAATCCCGGCGACGTGGATAAGATGGCCCTGCCGCCCTGCCACTGCCTGTTCCAGTTCTATGTCGCGGAAGGCAAGCTTTCCTGCCAGCTCTATCAGCGCAGCGCCGACACCTTCCTCGGTGTCCCGTTCAACATCGCGTCCTACGCGCTCCTGACGATGATGGTCGCCCAAGTCTGCGGCCTGCAGCCCGGTGAGTTCATCCATACCACGGGGGACACGCACCTCTATCTCAACCATACGGAGCAGGCGGACCTGCAGCTCTCCCGCGAGCCGCGCCCCCTGCCCAAGATGAAAATCAACCCGGATGTGAAAAGCCTGTTCGACTTCAAGTACGAAGATTTCGAGCTGGTGGATTACGATCCCTGGCCGGCCATCAAGGCCCCTGTCGCGGTATAGTAAAACAACAAGGATATGGAAAAGTGTCTCATCGTCGCCATTGCCGACAACAACGGCATCGGGGTCAAGGGCCAGCTCCCCTGGCACATTGCCGAGGACCTCAAGTACTTCAAGAAGGTCACCCATGGCTATCCCGTGATCATGGGCCGGACGACCTATTTCTCCCTGCCGTTCCGGCCGCTGAAAGGCCGGAAGAACATTGTGCTTAACCTGGGCGGAGACCCGATCCCGGAGGTGACCTGCGTGTATTCCTTCGAGGAGGCATATGCCGCTGCGGAGCCGGCCGAGAAGTGCTTCATCATGGGTGGCGCATCGGTCTACCGGGCCGCCATCAACGACATGGATACCCTTTACATCACCCACGTCCACACCGTCGTGGAGGATGCGGACGCCTTCTTCCCGGAGATCGATCCCGAGATCTGGTACAAGGCCTCTGTTTCCGAAACGGGTCTGGACGAGGAAACGGGCTTCACCTACGAATTCGTGGTCTATAAAAAGCGCGCCTGACCCCCGCTGCAACGAACGAACATAACAACTTATGGGCAACAGAGAAAACTTTGGCAGCCGGAGGGCTGTCATTTATGCCATGGCCGGATCGGCGATCGGCCTGGGCAATATCTGGCGCTTTCCCTACATGGCCGGGGAGCATGGCGGCGCGGTCTTCGTCATTTCTTATATCGTCGCCACCCTGTTGGTCTCCCTGCCGGTTTTCATCGCAGAAGTTACGATCGGCCGCCGGAGCAGGACCAGTTCCTATACGGCCATGCGCAGGCTGGATCCCGCCCATAAGGCATGGCGCTGGGCCGGCTTGCTGTCCATCTTCATTCCGATGGTCATCCTGTGCTATTACAGCGTGATCGGGGGTTGGTCGCTGTTTTATTTGTTCAAGGCTTGCGCCTTCGATTTCGTCGGGACCTCCCCGGAAGCGGCGGAGAGCCTGTTCGGCAATTTTATCTCTTCGACATGGACCCCCGTCGGAATGCATCTGGTGTTCCTGGCGGTCTGCGCCTGGGTCGTGGCACGAGGCGTGAAGTCCGGGATCGAGCGCTTCAGCAAGCTGACGATACCGTCCCTGTTCATCCTGGTCGTGCTGATGATTGCCTATTCCCTGTCTTTGCCCGGGGCGTCGCAGGGGGTGCGCTACCTTTGGCATCCGGACCTTTCCGCGCTCAATGTCAAGACCTTCGTGTATGCGATGGGGCAGAGTTTCTTCTCCCTGTCACTGGGCATGGGCGCGATCATCACTTATGGCTCCTATGTGAAGTCTGAGGAGAATCTGGTCGTTTCGAGCGCCGGGACGGCGATTTTCGACCTGATGTTCGCCCTGCTGGCGGGCATGGCCATCATGCCGGCCATCTTTGCGGCAGGGATCAAGCCCGGCGTAGGCCCGGGGCTGATTTTCCAAGGGATTCCATTCATCTTCTCCAGCCTCGGAACCCGTCTGCCCGTCGTCAGTTCGATCACGGCCATCCTCTTCTTCCTGGCCGTCGTCGTGGCGGCAATGACCTCCGTCATCTCTTTGATCGAAGTGGGTGTGGCTTTCCTGGGCGAGCGTTTCGGGGTGGCACGGCCGAAGGCGTGTACGCTGATTTTCCTCATTTGCGGGGCGGTCGGCGTGCTGTGCTCCCTGTCCTTCGGTCCGCTGAGCGGCTTTACGCTTGTCGGGAAGAATCTTTTCGACCTCTTCGACTGGTTCGCCTCCAATGTGCTGCTACTCCTGATGTCCTTCATCGTCGTCATCTTCGTCGGCTTCTTCATGAAGAAGGAAGACGTCTGGGACGAGCTGACCAACGGTGGGCGTAAGACGCTGAACGCCAAGTTGTTCAATATTATTTATTTCTTGATCAAGTGGGTGGCGCCGGTCTGCGTGCTGTCCATCTTCGTGACAAATTTCATCTTGTAGATGGCGAAAGGCAGGGAGAGTTTCGGCAGCGGGGTGACCGCGGTGATGGCGATGGCGGGGTCGGCGATCGGCCTGGGCAATATCTGGCGTTTCCCCTATATGGTGGGGCAGAACGGCGGAGCCGCTTTCATCATCATTTACCTGCTGTCCGCCTTTTTCCTTTCGCTGCCCATCCTGCTGTCCGAGTCCATCATCGGCCGTGCCACGCATGCCGGAACTTTCGGCGCCATGGAAAAGCTGGCGCCCGGGACCCGCTGGAAATGGCTGGGTTTCCTGACCGTCATCTCTCCGCTGATCATCCTGTCCTTCTACAGCGTGGTCGGAGGATGGTCCATCGAGTATCTGATGAAGGCGGCCGGAAGCGGCTTCGATGAAGGAGTCTCCTCGCTTTTCGGGGAGTTTATCGTCCAGCCTTGGGCGCCGCTCATCTGCCACACGCTCTTCCTGCTGCTGACGGTGGGCGTCGTGTCTGCCGGCGTGAAATCCGGAATTGAGCTGTTCAACCGCATTTCGCTGCCGGTCCTTTTCGTGCTGATTGTGGTGATCATGGTCTATGCCTTCACCCTCCCCGGCTCTTCTGAGGGGGTCCGATACCTGCTGAAGCCGGATTTCAGCAAGATTACGCCCTCGGTCGTGGCTTCTGCGATGGGACAGAGTTTTTTCTCCCTGTCGCTGGGCGTAGGCACGATCCTGACCTATTCTTCCTACATGAAAAAGGAAGAGAATCTGCTCTCTTCCGGGGTGGGAACGGCCGTGTTCGACCTGCTGTTCGCCCTGCTGGCCGGTTTTGCCATCATGCCGGCGGTTTTCGCCGCCCGGATTGAGCCCGGCGCCGGACCGGGACTGATCTTTGAGACGCTGCCGTTCATCTTTGCCAAAATGGGGGCGGCCGCTCCCGTGCTGACACAGGTAGTTTCGATCCTGTTTTTCCTGACCATCGTGATTGCGGCGCTGACCTCGTCCATCTCGATGTGCGAAGTGGGGGTCGCCTATCTGGTCGAGGAGCGGAAGATCTCCCGTCCCAAGGCGACGATCCTGATCTTTGTGGCAACCTGGCTGCTCGGAGCGCTCTGTTCCCTGTCGTTCGGGCCGCTGTCCGGTGTCCGGCTGTTCGGCCGGTCAATCTTTGATTTCTGTGATTATCTGACCTCCAATTACCTGATGACCTTCGGCAGCCTGCTGTTTGTAATTTTTGTGGGCTGGAAGATGAGGCGGGAGACGGTCTGGAGCGAGTTTACCAACGGTGGAACCCTCCGGCGCAACAGCCGGGTCTTCGGCGTGGTCTGGTTCCTGATCCGATTTGTCGCCCCGCTGGTGATCCTGACCATCTTCGTGACGAACCTGCTGGCGCGCTGATCATTTTGATTTATGTCGGAAAGGCCGTACCTTTATGGCAGAAAGGACAATCAATCAACAGATAACATGAAAAACAAAGAAACGGCAGTCTGCCGTATCGGGCTGGTCTACGTCGCGCCGGCGGTGGAATTAATCCCCTTGGTTTCAGAAAATGTCTTGTGTGAGAGCCCCCTTCCCGGCGGCAACGAGGGCATCGGATTCGAAAACTGGAATTAAACGGGGAGGAAAGCACGATGAAAAAGCTTTTGTTTGCCTTGACGGCGGTGGCAATGATTGCGGTCTCCTGCAAGGATATCCAGGAGACGGATTTTATGAAGATAACACAGCTCACCTTGACTGCGACAACGGAGCAGCCAGTCGGAACACGGACGATGGTCGCCGGAGCCGGCGAGGTCTTTTGGGAGAAGGGCGATGAGATCAAGGTGTTCGCCGGGACGGCATCTGGACGGTTCGTCTCTGACGTGGAGTCCGGAATCGCCTCGACGGCCATATTTACGGGCTCGCTGGGCGGCGCCTGGACCGCGGGTTCGCCCCTGTGGGCGGTCTATCCTTTTTCAGACGAGGCTGTCCTGGAAGGAGAGACGCTGACCGCCGAACTTCCCGCCGTGCAGACTGCCCGCAGCATGTCATTCGCGCAAAACATGAATCTGTCGGTCGCCCGTACGACGACGGCCTCTTTGCAATTCTATAACGTGGGCGGCGGTGTCTGCTTTACCCTGACGGAAGGAGGAATCCAGAAAGTCGTATTCGAGGGCCTGAACGGTGAGATCCTGGCCGGCAAGGTGAAGATCGCATTTCAGGAGGACCGCCCGGTGGTACAGGAAGTGGTAGAAGGCAGCACGACCGTGACCCTGGAGGCCCCGGAGGGCAAAACGCTGGAAGGAGACGGGGTCTGGTACTATATCGTTGCGCTCCCCGGTACCCTTGAGAAGGGTTTCAAACTGTCTTTCTATAAGGGGAACACAGTGGCTCAAAAGACCTTCGCTAAAACCGTGACGGTCAAGCGCAGCATCTACGGCGAAGTTCGGAATGCGGACGAGGGCGCAAGCTATATCCCTGATTCGGACGAAAACATCGCGTTCAAGGACGCCAAGGTCAAGTCCATCGTGGTCCGATACTTCGACACGGGCAAGGACGGGGAACTTTCCTACAAGGAAGCAGCCGCCGTCCAATCCTTCTTTGTGGACGAGGCGCTTACGCGTGCCGATGGGGACCTGGTCAGCGTTTTCGCCGGCACGGACATCGAGACCTTCGATGAGATCGTCTATTTCACCGGCCTGACGAAGATCGAGGACGGGGCTTTCGCCGGCTGCACGCAGCTGACGTCCATCACGATCCCGGAGAATATCACGGAAATCGGCGCCAACGCATTCAAGGGCTGCACGGGCCTGCAGTCGATTACGATCCTTTCCGAGACTCCGCCGACGATCGGTGAGGGTGCTTTCGCCGACACGAATGATTGCCCGATCATCGTCCCTGCCGGCACGACGGAAACCTACGTGGCCGCCTGGGGCGAATACGCCCCCCGCATCGAAGGCGGCCAGCCGGACAACGAGATCTGGTATACCTCCACGGACGGAAACATTGTTTTACCGAACGATACAGGTGTCTTCGGCGCCAATCTTCTCTCTAATGAGTACAATGACGGAAAGGGTGTTCTCAAGTTCGACGGGCCGGTGACCATGGTGGGAGAACTGGCATTCCTAAACTGTGA
>JAEEGI010022732.1_pt1 | contig 12364 bp, 9 predicted proteins | sample 8958751 | NCBI WGS metagenome assembly JAEEGI01 (sample SAMN16246545, study PRJNA631951) | gut metagenome | biome: gut microbiome; feature: rumen; material: KS-attached | host: Bos | place: Iran: Karaj | collected 2018-10 | reverse complement strand
GATCAATTCCTACCTCAATACTTCTAAGTTGAGGGACTTTGCCTTCCATTGAGAGCAGAATCTCTTTTGCTTTAGGAGCATTATCGCGGTTCTTCAATTTGAAACAGACAATATGTTTAATCATCACGCTGCACCGACTATCATATCAAGAACTTTTCCGAAAACCGAAAGCGCTTTGGCAAGGCCGATAAGAACAGGTCCGACCGTCTCATAGAACAAAGCGGAAAACTTGTTTGCATTAATCTTTTTCGCATATTCGTCATCTTTTACCACATAGCTGTTTACCGTTATGACTTCGGAATCAAAATCACTGGTATTCTCATTGAGAGTGATAATGCGGCAACCGTGATTGAGTTCACTGCTGTAAGAGTGATAAGTTATGCCGGGAGTGTTGATTATATGAACACCCTTTATTTCAACATCAAAGGAATTTACATGATCGTGGCCTGAGAAAATTGCTTTTACCTCGCCCTTCTCCGCCATAGCGTCAAGCTGGCCGTAGTTATAGTAACCCGGACAAGGAGGCTCATTCAGGAAACCGGTAAAGTTATTGCATCTGGGCACAAAAGTATAATACTTACCATAAAAAGAACTGCCAAGCGAACCAAGATCAAACGGAGAAGGATAGTATAGATAATCATAAACATCGCCTACAATTATATGCTGAAAAACAATTGCAGGTACATAGTTGCCGTTTTCATCCTTGTACTGCTCTCTGTTTTCTTTATACCAGTCTATCTGATACGGCTCAACACAGCCGTACCCTAAATCATTACCCTCTTCATCATAGACATAGTTGCCCGAATCGAACATATAGAGACCGTATGCAACTTTTGAATCGTCCTTCGAAGAATAAACGGGCAGAAAATGCGTTCCGGCTTTTGGATGCGGAGCAGTGTCATCGGCATCAACTTCATTTGTGCCGAGAAAGAATTCTCCGCCGTATTTTACATAAAGTTCAAAGAGCTCGGGATTGCTCCAGCCCTGCTGATGATCGTGATTTCCGAAAACCATAGTGAAATATGTCCCGGTTTCAACGAAGGGTTTTACAAGAGCTTCAATTTCTTGCTCCTTTGTTTCCTGAGGACCAACTGCGTTATCTCCTCCGAGAACAACAAGGTCGGGCTTATAATCCTCGATTATTCTGAAGATGAACGTAAACATTTCATCATGGGGAGGATAAGTATCCTGACAGTCGCAGAGATTTATAACGGTAAACTTGCCGTCATCGTGAAATTTCAATTTTTTCGGCTCAGCGCCTTCGGCAAAAGCGACTGAGCATGCGCCAGCAATCATAACCATAGCAATAATAACTGATAACAGCTTTTTCATTATCATTACCTCCTGTTAATATATGTTAATTTTAATATATGCCCGATTTAAAGTCAAGAACCGGAGACGCCGTTTCTGAATTTATACCATGAGTTCACAAGCGAAATATAGCCCGCTTCTTTCAGTTCGGAATACCTTATAGAGTAATTTGATTGATTATGCTTCCCGGTAATCATAAAACGCGCCCAGGACTGAATATATGCGTCTATTTCTCTGAGAGAATCTTCTGTATTTATAATCGGAAAATACCATCTTGACCAGTTAAGGCTGTTGACATCGGTAGAATAATACAGTTTTCTGTTAACGGCCCTTATGAATGCCCTCATTGCTCTTTCAGGCGTAGCTTTTTTTCTTATCTGCCAACGCTTGATTGACCGGGCTCTTCGGCGGATTCTTGCTTTCAATTTCTTTTTGGCAACATCGGAAACGTCTATTATTCCGTTCTTATATTTAAAACCAAGAAAGCTCCATTCTTCTCCCGGCGCAGTAAGCTGCTCTTTTTCCGGATTTATCTTAAGGCCGCGATCTGAAATATATTCTTTAATAGTTTCCGATGCTTTAATGACGCTGTCATAATCATCGGCAAAAACTATGATATCATCACTGTAACGAGCATAGAATAATCCCGATTCTTTCATTTTATAATCAAGTGGAGAAAGATATAAATTCGCGAAAAATACAGACAGCGGAGTACCGGCCATAACGCCTTTCTTTGCTTTAATAATCCTACCGTCATCAATACAGTTTTCTTCACATAGTATTCTCTCAAAAAGGTTGAATATCTTCGACTCTTCCGAAAGCGTCTCCTTTAGCTGCGGCAGAAGAAGATTTACATCGATTGAATTGAAATAATCACTAATATCGGCTTTAAAAGAATATTTACTGTAGATACCCGGCGTTCCCAGAATCGAATGAATTGCGTTTCTTACACCGTTATTTACTCGGAAGGAATAGAGATTATCGCAGAAAATGTCGTCATACTTCCGCATGAGAAGATATGCAAGAAACTTGAAAATGAAGTTTTCTTCACGGGGGAAAATATATACTGCGCGTTTTTTTGAACTGCCGGATTTACCAATAAGCTTTCTCTCGGGCAATGAAATATTTTCGCCGCAAACTATTCTGTCAACAGCGTCAATATACTCTTTATTGGAGATAAAATCAAAAAGGTCTTTCTCTTCAGCTGAGGAAATATTACCCTTGAGCACTTTATAATCGTGGTAGTTTTCCCAAACGCTTTCGGATCTAAGCAAATCAATCAAAGACATATATCACCGTAAAATCATAAAAAGCAGAGGAAAAAGGATTTGAAAACCTGTATCAGGTTTTACCGAACCGTACACGGACCGCCGGCTGCAAGACGTTTCAAATAGAAATTAAGTCCGCGCTGTGTTCTCCGCAGGGCTTAAAGCATTTCCTCTGCTCTTTATTCATAAATTATCAAATACCTGCTACCGCTTTAATTCTACCGATAACATATTCCGGCTTATTCTCAAATTCTTTGAAAAATCGGATAGCCGGAAGACCTTTTTCCTCGCAGACATTCATAGTATTGATAACTCCATATAATCTGTATTTATTCTTGCCGCAGACAATAACGGCGAGAACGGGCTTTGAATCCTTGATTAAAACCAAATCAACAGGAACATATTTCTTACCGGGCTCAGCATTAGCAGCCGAAATATTGACATTCTTTTTAATCTCAACACCCGGCAGATTCTTAATGATTAAATCCGCTATATATGCCGCTGCATCATTCTTGGAAACGTCGCTTCCAACCGCGGCTGTATACGGAATTATCAGCTCCTTATGCTTTTTGATAAGGTGCGGCGCGTTGGAAGTTACGGAATATTCCTCATCATTATTCGCGGCAACCTGAGCGGGTGAGTAAGCGGATTGTGAAGAAGATGATTCCTTTTTCTTTTCTTCAGCAAATTCTGCTGCTTCTTTGAGTTTTTCTTCGGCGACTTCAGCTGCGCTCTTTACTGTCGCCTTAATTTTTTCCTGAGCTTCCTTGCTGATGAATTTGTCCAAGAATCCCATAATTACACCTCGTTAATTATTTTATGAATATATTTTTTATTTTCTCAAAAAATCTTTTAATTGTAAGCCCGGGAATCTCCGAATAACCGTTTGTGCCGAAATTATCATAAAGGAAATTGCTTATTTTACGAAGGAAAGAAGGATCTTTCTCTTTCTCAGCTTTCAAAAGACCCGCTTTTACAAAGCTGTCTGTAAGCTTTGCTTCGGCTGCCATAATATCATCGCCTGTTGCGAGATTATTATCAAAGACGGCCTGCGCTTCTGCAGCCGCTGCATCTATATCTGCATTGCTCTTGCCTTCGGCTTTCAGTTGCTTTGCAGTATCCAGCATCTCAAGCAGCTTCTGAACGTTTCTGCCGGAAAGGAACTGCGGAAATTCGGGCGATGAATAAACATCTTTAATTTCATCATCAGCTATAAGACGCATCGCAAGCTTGAGAATAACATCATTATGCTGAGTCAGGTCGTGACGCATGCAATCAAAATAGAACGTTGTATCGGGCAGCAGACCAGCGGAAGCATCAATAACATTATCGGGAGAAATATGATTATGAGAAGGATCGGAGCAGTTTGTATTCTTCTGCTGATAGCCTTCGGGCAAAGTTTCGCCGCAGTTTGCGGAATAAGAGCCCAGAGAGGTTGAATTAAGATGAATAATAAAGTCGCCGTTCATTTTATTCCAGTTTTCGCCGACATTTATTACTGCAAAATCATACTCGGCAACATCAAATACCTGAACACCTTTCTCTACAAGCGCTTTGATATTATCATGAGCGTGAAGCTGAGCCTGATAGTATCTGTCGGTCTGCGCTTTGATATTTGCCATTTCGGGAGTCGAGAGATACTTTTCAGCAGCGGAAGGATAATCTTCCGGAGGACAGAGAGCCCACATGCTGGTGCTTCTGATCATTGTGTTCTCAACAAGATGCTTTACGCCGTTCTCAAGAGTAGCCATAAGCACTTCATCGGGAAGAATTCTTGCGAGAATTTCGATTAATCTCGCAGTATATTCGTCAAGAAGACGAAGTTCCTCGAGGAAACCGTTATATAAATAATCTTTATCGAGAAAATTGATTCTGCCGTTGAAAACATCACCGATTATAATTGATCCGCCGATAGCGGGAACAACTAGCATTACTTTATGAATCTGATCCATAACCTCAGGATGATAATCGAGCATAGCGCTGAAAATCGAAGCACCCTGGCTCAGAGGAACAAGATTCACCTTATCATGTCCCGTCTGTTCTTTAACCATCTGTATGAAATCATAAAGCTCATCGGCAAGGCCGATATGATTGCCGAATGAATTATAGGCGAAATAGTATAAATGATCGCGGGGAAGTTCGGTCGGATAACGTTCAAAAGGAATATGCATATTTACAAGTCCGACTTCGTAGTCGCTGTATTTCGAATAAGGATAAGGGAATTTTTCTGTAGCGGTGTTGGTTACAACCTGCGCATTAAGATCGCAGGCGTTGATACCGAATGTCAAATCTATTATATCCGCAAAAGCATCAGAGAGGCCGGCATCGCGCTGAGTGGCAATTGAAGCGAGAGCGGGCAGAATCGCTTTTGAAATAATCTTATCAATCTGAATCCAGGCAGGGAAAGCAGAAACTTTTTTGCCGTCCTTATCAATAATCGGATTTCCGTTATTGTCGGTTACAATTACACTCGACTGACCGAGACCGGGAACAATAATTGTGGGATAGAATTCACAATCGCCATCGCAGGTCGTAATTCTTTCTGTCTGCGAAAATCCAAGTGATGCAAAAGAGCTCACCATCAACAGACACAGTAAAACGCACAGCGCAGATTTAAACGTTTTTTTCATTTGACTTCCTCTCCTTTAGATATGAAGCATTTTATATGAGAACCCTTACAGATAAATATCTCTCTGGCAATAATAACGCAAAAGAAACCGAAAGACCCGCCAACAAGAACATCGCTGAAGAAATGAGCACCGACCATAATCCGACTCAAAGCGATTATTCCGGTCCAGATAATTGATATAACCCAGAAAAGGGCTGCAATTTTCTTATTTTTAATTTCAAGAACATCCTTCAGCATTACGAGGCAAAAAATCATTGCGGCGCTCTGCGTATGCCCGCTCGGAAACGATTTGAAAGCGTCTGAAGTAGTAAAGTTTTCAACCAGCCATTCTTTATCCGGTTGACCGCTTAAAACATACCAGCGCTGATAATAACTGAAATCGCCGGCAAAATTCATTGCTCTGAATCTCGGCCTGCCGAACGGATATTTTATGAGATTGACAGTAATACTTGAAACAGCAATTGCGAAAAAAACAGCAACAGTGAATTTAATTAATTTCCTGATGCTTGAATCCGAGAAATTATTGACTGCGAGAACTTCGACAAAAGCGGTAAAGATACCGATTATAATCAGCTCCGCAATCATAAATCCGGGCTTGCTTTCCAAACCGTAATGCCTGATATTTCTCTTAAAGACATCAAACATAACAGCAATATCTGCAGCACATACAAGTAAGAAAACTCCGAGACAGGCAAGGAACCTGACTTTCGGTTTATCAAGAAATCTGAAAAAATAAATAAGAATTATTGAAAGACTGAAAGAACCCATTATATAAGGCGCCGTACAGCCAAGGCACTCAAATAAAACGCCGAAAAGTCCGTCGGCATAATATTCGCCAGGCTTAAGTGTTCCTTCGGTCAGAATTCTTGAAATCTGTAAATCGGTAAATGTTGCAATAGTCAGAAGGGCGGAGAATATTATTAAACAGAACCCGGCAGAAATCAAAGTATGTTTTTTATAAGGATTATTCAATCAACCAACCATCCTTTCTGATTTTTCAACAGTCAATTATAATACTTTTCGAGTTTTTTAATATCAGAACCGCTGAAAACTCCGTCAACGCAAATTAAATCATCCATTCTGAAAATAAGACCGCGTCGAGAATTGTAATCGGAGGTTGAATCATCTCCGATAACAATTTCACCTGCTTGCGTTATGCTTTCAAAATATTTTCTGTCTGCAGGATCTGTATGAGGTGCGCCGAAATTGACAAAAGTTCTTATTACCGAATTTTCATAATCAAACGAAACAGCAATATGAACCCAGCCTCTGTAACCGTCGGCGCCGAAAGAGGATACCGAATCGATGTCGTCATCACCGCAACCGAGCTGAACCATTACCGAATGATTGCGCAGAATTATGTCAAAGCCTTTTTCCTGATAACGCGCTCTTTCAATCGATTTATTGCCCAGAACACAAATCTGCTCCGGCAGGTCTGCGTCAGCAAGAAGCCAGAATGCGAAGGAAAAGCTATTTGAAACATCAAGACTATCTATACTTAAAGATCCTGTCACTCCGAATTCAGCGGCATCGCTCATTACGCCGTTTGAATAATACTTGACATTTCCGCTTTGTATAACACCGCATTTTCCCGTTTCATCTATATCGGAATTATCAAAGAACATACAGAGCTTCAATCGGTCGCCGAAAAGGTACTTCATTCCGTCATTACTTTCGAAGACAAGAGTATTCTTACCGGAAACTTGTTGTCTCAGTTCAGGTTTTTTATAACTACCTTGGTAGTCTTTAAACAGCCCTGCGGGTATCTGCGATGTAAAACCCGACGTATTATAAAACGGAATATCGATGCCAAGAGCATAAAGAACAATCGCAGAAATATCCTTTGTAACTGCAAAGCCGATATTTCCCTGTGCGACTCCCCTCCCCGCAGCGGCAAGGAAGACATATTTTTCGCCTTCAGTCCATCCGCCGTGGCCATGATTGTTGCCGCCGTGGTCGGCAATGCAGATAAAAAGCGTATCATCGGCTATTCCTTGTTTTTCATATTCGGAATAAATTCTGCCGACAAATGAATCAATTTCGGTGATTTTATCGAGATGGCCTTTGGTGCCGTATCCGAAATGATGACCTGCGCCGTCAACTTCATCCAGCTGAACAAACAGGAAAAGAGGTTTTTTCTTTACGCAGTCAATTATTTTATCAGTTACAAGAGAATCGTTATCGTCTGTTCTTTTATCAACACCGATACCGTCCTCAACAATGCCGAAATTTATTGGATTCCAGTTAACAACACTGGCCAGGTACGCATCAGGATACTCTTTGCGTATTCTTTTAAACAGGCTCGGAAGATTATCGTTACAGTAAGTATGGCAGGATATATAGCCGTTGGTAAGGCCGTGAACCGAGGGCTCTGCTCCGAGAAGCATGCCGCCCCAGTTTTCGGCGCTGATTGTTGGATCCATACTCAACGCGTAATAAGAAGAAGCGCCGTGAGCAAATATCCGATCCATACAAGGAGTAACGGTATGCTGATTAAAATTACCCATGCCGTCAATTCCAATGACGGCTACATATTTATACTTTTGCATTTATAATCCTTATTTCAGGCTGAATTCGATAGAATCATCGTCACCCGTTCTGTTGTTATAGAGAAAATCCTGAAGCATCTCATATAAAGACGAGCCGGGAGGTATGAGATTCAGGAGTGCTTCGATTTTGAATTTGACAGTTAACCTGTCAAGCCGTTTCGCTACGCCTCCGAAAATAATATTCTCGGCAGTATCCGGAGTATAAGGCGCATTTCCGGAAAAAATATGGCTCAATACAACATAAACAGAATCTAGAGCTTTTTGACTTTTTGCATATTTCAGTTGCTCTTTTGAAAGCTGTTTTTTAGTCTTACCGAACCGTGCGAGAGTTGAAAGTTTAAGCTTTGATAACTTATTGAACACTAATTTTACAATACCTTTATGCTTTTTTAATTTTTCTACCGGCAGGAATCCGTCAACGCTATCGATAAATCTGTCAAAATCAGTATTGACAAACGGAAGAGAAGATTCAAGAAGTCCGGTAAAATTCTTTTTATACAGATAATCAAACACAGATTCTCCGCCGGTATCTACACCGTTGATGCTGTCAAGGCCGATGCTTGAAACAGTACAAATTCCGCTTTCGTCAACAGAAATCTTACGCATTTTACCCGCTGCATTAACAAGAGAAATAGTGGAAACATCATAGAATCTGTTGCCGTTACTGCCTGTGAATTCACGGATATTCTGAACATGAGTGTGTCCTGTAAAAACGACTCTGACATTCTTTTTGCACATAAGCTCGGAAAGCTGTCTGTGGCCGCCGTACACTTCATGATGCGCCTTGTGGCGATATACCTCCCACGGAGGTATGACGGGATGATGAACAGCGAGAACAACATAGTCTCCCGCATCTTTTGCATCATCAATCTGATCGGAAAGCCATTTCATTCCTTTTTCAAAAAGACCGCAGTGACTTCTGCCGTTGCCGTTATCAATTATTGCGATAAGGCGCAGGCAATCCCCTATCTTAACCACATAGGAGCCGCTTTTGCTGTCGATACTGAGCGCCTGCTTATGGCCGAAATCCTCATAGAATTCTTCAAGACCGCTTCTCAGCATGAACGGAACAGGCTCGGTCCCGGTCGCGGTATATCTTACGGAACCCTTCTGGAAGCATTCATCCTCGCCGTTTGGACTGCAATAATCATGAGTGGCATAAGTGATGTAAACCTTTTTGCCTGCATCCTTAAGCTTCTGAAGACGCTCGCGAAATTCGTAATGGGAATTCATATCACCGGAGTTTACATTGTCGCCAAGAAAGAGAACCGAATCGGTCTCATTATCGGCAATAATTCTATCGATAAAAGTATCAAGAATCTCGGGAGAAAGTTTAAGAACAATCTGGTCTCCTTTCTCCCTGCGCGTGAAGGATTCACCCTCCTCCCAGCATGATTTTGAGACATAATGACAGTCTGTAAGAAGATAAAAGGCAGACTTACTCATAAATATATTCCTTTACTGTGCGGTAAATTTGAATTCAATATCCGTATGATACTTATATGCGCTGACTGCTCTGATTTTGGCCGTATATTCTTTACCTGATTCGAGAGCGTCAGAGCCGATTCTGAAATCAGCGGTTTCATCGTCATCAATGACATAATAGTCGTTTATAAATGTATCATTAATCAGCGTTTTGCCGCTTGAATCTTTAACGGTGATTTTATAGTTATGAACTATATAACCCTCGGGTACCTGCGCCTCATCAAAAGAAAGAATCCACTCGCCGCCATCATTCTTATAAGCGGTCGCCTTTGCTCCTTCGGGAAAGACAGGAGCAGCATCGTGCGCCTTCATATTCCTGTAGTTATAAGCATAGGTGTCAGGGTTATTGACATCATCAATATAATAATCGCAGAAATATGTATCCGAAAGCAGATCATAGCCACGTATTCTGACGCTGCCGTCATTATCAGCTTCGATAATGCACATCTCGGCAGCAGGATCATAGCCGTCGGGATGCTGACCCGGAATACAGTTTTTATCAAGTTCAAAGGTAGCCATTGCTCCGCAGCCTACAGTGGTATAGGTGGTCTGGAGCATACTTCTCGGATCGTTCAGCGGAAAATGTGAATGGCCCGAAAAATCAACAATACCAGGGTGCTTATTGAAAACGAGATTCAGCTGAGGATCGCACCAGACTGTGCTGCCGTAAACAGTCCCCCAGGGATGAGGATGCTGGAAAACAAATATGGGCTTGCCGCCTGCCTTCTTCTCGGCTTCACTGATAGCTTTGTCCAGCCAGGTAAGACTCTTGGCAGTAAAAGTCCATTCGGTAGCTCCGCGTTCACCGGAAAACGCAACGCATGAAAAACCATTAACTTCGGTTACGGTATCAGGCTCGTAGCCAAAATAATTTATGAAATATTCACGGTAATTATCATCTTTGAATTCGTGGTTTCCGTGAATATTGATGCAAACTGTTTCCTCACGGACATGCTCTTTGAGAGTATTTACGTAATTGATATAATCGCCTTCAGCACCTACGCTCGAAAAATCACCGAGGCCGAAAAAAGCGTCAACTCCCTGATAAGTTTCGTCTTCATCAAAGATTTCATAAGCCGTATCAATCGCATCGGCAACATGATCATTTTTGTTATGAGAATCTGTGAAAGCGATAATTCTGACAACCGGAGCAAAATCTTCAGGTGTTTCCGGAAGATTTGCGGTAGTCTTGCCGCCCATCACCATAACCAACTGCGTGGGAAGAACGAGGAACAACACGGAAAATACTCCGAAGACTATTCCGATTGTCCAGTTTTTAATCTGTGCCATCATATAAGAGTCCATTAAACAGTGCTCCTTTACGCTTCGTCATTTACGCTGACGGAATCAAGGTAATCATTAACCATCTGGCTCCTGCGCTCAGAGAGTTCATAATACATCTGGGCCCTCTTCTTCTTTGAAATGGGCCAGAGCATCTTGGGAACAATGCCGAGTGCACTGGTAACAAGAGGTACAACGGTGCAGAGATAAAAGAGCCACTTCTTGGTTCTTTCATCCTGAGTTCCTACCTTGAGTCCCTGGACATAACCAACACGCTTCATAACCAGGTTGTTGATAGTTCCCATAAAGATTCCCTGAAGCTTCTGAACGAGGCCTTTCGCAACACCTGTAGTAGCTTCCATACGGTAGCCATGCTTCCATTCGCAATAGTCCATAGCTTCATTCCAGAGATCGGCATTAATAACCTTATTGACACCGAAAAGGAGCTTGCTGAGAAACTCTGTGAATCCATAGCCAATAAGCATCGGTTTAAGTTTAAGATAATTCTTATTAGTCATTCCAAGCAGGAAGAATCCGAAAGTAACAAAGTCGCCATACATATCTGAACCGACCCAAAGGAATTTTGAAGAAAAGCGTTTGCGCAGCGGTGCAACGAAAGCGTAGCTGATACTGCCTACCGGTCCTGAAATACCGCTGACAAGAGCTTTAAGGGTATTTATCATTGAATTCTGACCGAATACGTCGATCCAGTAGTTATCCTGGCTCGTGCCTACACCGAAACCGGCAAGAAAATCTGAGAGACACATAAGAAGAACCGGATAGTTTGTAAAGATTGCTCTGAATCCTTCCTTGACGCTCGGCCTCTCGATTGACTGAGGAACGCGCTCTTTTGAAACGAGGAAGAACCAGAGAGTAAAAGCAGAGGAAATCAGAGCACAGGAGACGCCCATTCCCATAAATATACTGCGAAGAGTGACCTTCCATCTGCCGGTGGTAACCATATCATACATAAATCCGAATATATATCTGGGCATATCCTCACCCATATAACCGGTGAGAAGTTCGGCAAGAGTAATCAGGCGCACACGTTCATTTGGGTTCGGCGTAATAGTGCTCATATAACCGCTTCTGGCAACACCCGTAAATGTATTTGCCGTTTCCGTGAACACGCTGAAAATATAATAAAATATCAATTTAGGAACGAAAGTTCCGGCTGTATTCGGGAAGAAATAAGGAATAAACCAGTAGAGAAGTCCGATAATTGTCATCGGAATCTGGAACATTACAAGATAAGGTCTGAACTTACCTATTCTCGTTCTTGTATTATCGACAATGGCAGAAATAAATGTATCGTTGATAATATCCCACGCGCCGGTAAAAATACCGACTATAGCTGCGATATTAAAGTCAATCTTAACAACGTCCCAAATAAATCTCTGCGAGTAATTATTGATATTGAAGGCGTTGGACCAGTCGTTGAACAGATAAGCTATGGTTTCTTTGGTGCCGATATAGTTGAAGCTTCGGAATACGTTTTTATCAACGTTACTCTGCGCTTCCTGAGCAATATCGCGCTCTTTTTCATTAGGCTGTTCAGACATCTGTTTCCACCTCCAATTCTGTAATATAGACTTTCAGTTCATCTGTATAGGTTTTGCCATCATACTCGAGCTTCATCGAAATCGTAACAATCTCATCGGGAGCCACAAGCATATCAACAGCATTATTGCTCACAGTCATAACGCCATCGCCATCGATTGAAACAGCCTTTTTATTTGAGGGAGTAAAAGTCAGTTTATAATCATCTTTGGTCGCTTCGGATAACACCCTGACATCGGCTGGCAGCGCCTTCATATCGCCGGGATTGACAACCATAGACT
>JAEEGI010022731.1_pt1 | contig 12364 bp, 12 predicted proteins | sample 8958751 | NCBI WGS metagenome assembly JAEEGI01 (sample SAMN16246545, study PRJNA631951) | gut metagenome | biome: gut microbiome; feature: rumen; material: KS-attached | host: Bos | place: Iran: Karaj | collected 2018-10 | reverse complement strand
AGTAACAACCTCGCGCCGCTGGCAGGCCACTTTATACGCACTTGTGCGTGGCTAGTAGTATTAGGGCTATGCCCGAAAATGAAAAACCACCCGCTAGGCGGGTGGATCATTATTTTTTAATAACAGCAGAACATCCGTCCCATGCCGCCGCTGCAGAGCGTGCAGAGGGCGTAGGAGACGCAGGCTCTTCCGCAGAAGGAGCCCGGGAAAATGCTGCGCCCGTAGTCGCTGCTGCGCGTCTCATACCAGCTGCCGCCCGACTGCAGCTGCTGCAGGAGCTGCAGATACTCCTGATTGTTCGGCTCGCGCTGGACGGCCTGGCGGGCGTATTCGGTCGCCTTGATGTTGTTGCCTAAGCCGCTGTTGGCCGCCGCCGCCAGATAGTACCAGAAGGCGGTCCGAGTCTGGATGGTCTGGAGCAGATTCCAGGCCTCCTGATAGTGGCCCGCGTTGATGTAATTGACGGCCGCCTGCAGATGCGAGGCATCCTCCTCGCTGACGCCTGTCATGCGCGGATCCCGCTGCGCCTGCTGCTGTTGCTGCTGATTGCCGCCGAAATTGAAGCCGAAGCCGAAAGGCCCGTAGAAGAAGCCGTTCCCGCCGAAGGGATCCTGATATCCGTTCCCGTAAGAAGAGTTCGTGTCGCCGTCATACTGCTGCTGATCCCCGTAAGGGCTGCCGCCGTTATAGTAGCTGCTGCCGGGCCCGTACTGGGTGCCGGCGCCGTAGCCGCGCGCGCCCTGCTCGCGGTCCTTCATGATCTGCTCGTAAGCCTGCTGGACCTGCTTGAACTTCTCTTCGGCCTGCGCTTTGTTCGGATTATTGATATTCGCGTCCGGATGATAGAGGCGGCTCTTCTGGCGGTAGGCCTTTTTCACTTCTTCGTCCGACGCGTCGTATTTGATGCCCAGAACGGCGTAGGGGTCGTACATCATTTCGCAGCCTCCTCCTTCCGCTTGGTCTTGTCGCCTAAGGAGATCTCGTCGAATTTCGTCCAGATCCCGGCGTAGAGGATGTTCCGCAGCACGTCTTCATAGGTCACGATGGGCAGACGCTCGAAGGCCAGGGTCGCCTCGCCGGCCATCAGCGTCAGCGCTTCCTGCGCCTTATCGGCGACCTCCGGACGGGTCTTCCCGCTGCCGGACCAGGGATTGTAGCCGCCCTTTTTCAGATCCTTCTCCAGATCCTCGTACGCATCCATCAGATAGATGAATTTCCCCAGGAAAAAGCCGAGCTGTCGCAGAGTCTCCGACCAGACGTCTTCCTCTTTTACCAGCAGCTCGCCGAGCATGATGCCGGTGGCGCCGGCGGGGCCGTCCAGATCCGGCTGGCCATTCTTTTCGATCCCGGCAACCGCGGCCAGATAGTCCTGCACGGCCTTTGTCTGACGCGGGTAGGCCGCCTCGATCTTCTTCAGGCTTCCTTTCAGCAGATCCGCCCCGAGCCGGGCGGAAAGCTTTTTGTCGTCCTGCCAGTCGTCCTGCAGGTTATAGTAAGCCAGCAGCAGGTTCATGTCCGCCGCGTAATCGATGAATTCGTTCTTAACGATCGGATGCCGCTCCGCGGGATGGATCAGGCAGAAGCTGGCGCCGTCCTCGGTCTTCGGCTCGTAGAGAGCGGAGAGGAGCAGCGCCGCGAAGGTCATGTCATAGGAAAGCGTAGCCTGCCCGACGAGCCCGTGGCGCTTCTTCAGAGAGCGGCACAGCCCGCAGTAAAAAGAACGGTACAGGACGTCGTCCTTGATCTTCAGCTCCGGCCGGTTGACGGTGATGTAGCCGAACATGAAGCCTCCTTAACTGCGCTTGCGGAACACGTTGCCGCAGCGCGGGCAGGTGATCTCGATCATGCCGCGGCCGCGGGGCACGCGCACCCGCTGCGTGCACTTGGGGCAGCGGAAGATGCGGTGCTGGGCATCCGAGCGGTAGCGCCCGCCTGTCTTCGTGCTGCCGGACGTGTTCTGCCAGCTGCCGTACGCGTTGCTGCCGCTGTTCCCGCTGCGGCGCTTTCCGGTAAAGAAGCCGGTGATCTTGTCCCGCATCATCAGATAGCGCGTGTTCTCGTTGTAGCGCGCCTGCACGTTGCGGGAGAACATCCGCAGATATACCAGGATCAGCAGGATCCAGACCACGGCGCTGAGGATCCAGGTCCGGCTGCGCAGGAACAGGTTCACGATCATGCAGATAAAAGCCAGTGCCAGCATGAAGCGGGAGAGGTTGTCGCTGCCGTAGCGCCCGACCATGAACTGGCGGAAGCGCTGTCCCAATCTATTGAAAAAGTCTCTCATTCTCACGGATTCCTTTCTGACGCACCTTTCGAGGTACTGCACAGATCGTACCAAAAATGGGGCGAAGTTGCAAGGCCCCGCGCTTCGAATTCATTGAAGTTTCACAGACTGCGCGCCGCAGCCGGAGAAATCTCTCCGAAAAAAACGCTTGACAGTCCGAATACTTCGTGATACGAGAAAGGCATCAGGCAGATCGGGGATTTTAAGGAGGAAGGAATGGAAAAACTGTATGACCGGGCGGAGATCTACGACCTGATCGAGAGCGATCAGCGGACGGAAACGATCCGGAACGACTGGAAAGAGTTTCTCGGCGGGAAGCCGATCCGGACCCTGCTGGACGTCAGCATCGGGAGCGGCGGCATGACGCTGCCGCTGCAGGAGCTGGGGATCCGGGTTTCCGGTTCGGACTTAAGCGAAGCCATGCTGGCGCGCTGCGGCAGGAAAGCGGAGCAGAAAGGAAAGCCTATGCAGCTCAAATGCTCGGATTTCCGGGACCTTTCCTGCTGGGAAGGACGGCAGTTCGACTGTGTCGCCAGCACGGGAAATTCGCTGGGCTACGTGGAGAACGGGGACGTGGTCCGGACGTTAAAGCAGATGGACCGTCTGGTGAAGCCGGGCGGATATCTCAGCTTCGACTCGCGGAACTGGGAGAAGATCCTCCGGGAAAGACCTCGCTTTTATCTGTATAATCCTTTCTTTCACGAGGGGACACGCATCAATCTGATCCAGGTCTGGGATTACGAGGCGGACGGATCGGTCATATTCAACCTTCTCTACACGTTTGAGCGGGAGAACCGGATCGTGCAGAAGGAGCAGTTCGAAGAGCATTATCATCCGTTTTCCCTGCAGCTGGCGCTGGATCAGCTTCAGGCGATGGGATATGAGGCCCCGGAAATACGGCCGTTTCCCTGCGCCGTCGGGGAGAAAGCCTTCGAGGAACTCGAATGGTACCGCCTGATCGCGAAAAAGCCGGAATAGAGGCGGAAAAAGCTGAAAAAGGCAGTTGGGTTTGATCCGAAAAAGCAGAATAAACCGGAAACAGTAAGATCAAGCGGAATAGAAAAAGCGCTGCAGATACGAACCTGCAGCGCTTTTTTAGTTGGTGCGCGACTTACATTTCCTTCTTCTTCGCCAGCTCCTGCTCGACCAGCTTGGTCAGGGCCGGGACGATCTGGAAGAGGTCGCCGACGATGCCGTAGTCAGCCACTTCGAAGATGGGAGCGGTCTCGTCCTTGTTGATGGCGATGATGAGGTCGGATTCCTCCATGCCCGCCAGATGCTGGATGGCGCCGCTGATGCCGCAGGCCATGTACAGCTTCGGACGGACGGTCTTGCCGGTCTGGCCGACCTGCAGCTCCTTCGGGATCCCGAAGCCGTCCACGCCGGCGCGGGAAGAGGAGACCTGGCCGCCCAGAAGATTGGCCAGCGGCCGCAGGACCTTCTCGTAGTTTTCCTTGTTCTGCATGCCGCGGCCGCCGGAGATCAGGATCTTCGCGTCCTGAATATCCACGTACTCGCTGACCTTCTTCACCACGTCGAGGATCTCCACGAAGCGGTCGTTCTTCTGAAGCTTCGCATCGAAGTTGATGATCTCGGCCTTCGCGTTCGGATCGGCCGGTAGCTTCTGCATGACGCCGGGACGGACGGTCGCCATCTGCGGTCTAAAATCCGGGATCGCGATGGTGGCGATGGTGTTGCCGCCGAAGGCCGGACGGGTCATCAGGAGCTGGTTGTGCAGCTGCGGGCGGCCCGGGATCGGGTTGATGGGGAAGTCGCCGATATCCAGCTTGGTGCAGTCGGCGGTCAGGCCCGTGTGGACGGTGGCGGCCACGCAGGGGGCCAGGTCACGGCCGATGGCGGTCGCGCCGAAGAGCACGATATCGGGCTTGAATTCATGAATGATGGCGGCGATGGCCTGCGTGTACGGCTCGGTCATGTAATCCTTTAAGTACGGATGATCCACCACGATGACCTTGTCCGCGCCGTGTGCAGCCAGAACTTCCGCCTGGTCGCCGATGTTTTCGCCCAGAAGCATGGCCACGACTTCGGTGTCCAGATCCTTGGCCAGGGCCTTGCCCTTGCCGATCAGCTCCAGTGCGATATTGTCAACTTTGTTGTCCACCTGCTGGGCAAATACATATACGCCCTTATATTCTTCCAAAGCCATTGTATTTCCCTCCTCAGATGATGAATTTTTCTTTCAGCTTGGCGAGGATGTACTCGGCGCCTTCGCTGCCGTCTTCGGCAACGTGCAGGGTGCCGGCCCCCTTGCGGACCTTATCGGAAGCCCGGGCAATCTGGGTCGGAGAGCCGGCCTTGCCGAGATCGGAGTCCAGGGTGTCCTTCAGATCGGCGCGGCCCCAGACCGTGACGGGCGCTTTGAAGGCATCGAAGATGCCGCCCGGGGTCATGTAGCGCGGCTCGTTCAGCTCGGATAAAGCGGTGAGCAGGCAGGGCATCTTGACCTTTAAGACGTGGTGGCGGTCGTCGAAGAGACGCTCCGCGATCACGTATCCGTCCTCGATCTTAAGGTTCTGGGTGTAGCTCACGAGCGGCAGGCCCAGATGCACGGAAAGCTGCGGGCCGACCTGCGCGGTATCGCCGTCGATGGCCTGGCGGCCGGTGATGATGAGGTCGTAGTCCAGGTTGCGGATGGCGCCGGCTAAGGTCTGGGAGGTGGCCCAGGTATCGGCGCCGCCAAGGACGCGGTCGGTGACCAGGATGGCCTTGTCCGCACCCATGGCCATGGCTTCGCGGAGGATGGAATCCGCTTTCGGCAGACCCATGGTCAGAACGGTGACTTCCGCACCGTACTGGTCCTTTAAGCGGAGGGCGGCTTCAAGGCCGGCCTTGTCGTCCGGATTCATGATCGCCAGCATGGCGCTGCGGTCCAGCGTGCCGTCCGGATTGAATTTGACGCCGCCGGCGGTATCCGGCACCTGTTTGATACAAACAACGATTTTCATGTTTCTTGCGTCTCCTTTCAGCATCACTTCAGCAGGTTGTGGGAGATGACCATGCGCTGCACTTCGGAGGTGCCTTCGTAGATCTCGGTGATCTTGGCATCCCGCATCATGCGCTCCACGTCAAACTCACGGATGTAGCCGTAGCCGCCGTGCAGCTGCACCGCGCGGTTGGTCACCCAGGAAGCCGTCTCGGCCGCATACAGCTTGGCCATGGAGGAGGCGGTGCCGTCGTTCTTCGGATCGGCGTCGTGCTCCCAGGCAGCCTTGTAGACCAGCAGGCGGGCCGCTTCGGTGCGGGTCGCCATATCGGCCAGCGTGAACTGGGTGTTCTGGAAACGGTCCAGCGTCTTGCCGAACTGCTTGCGTGTCTTGACGTAGGCGGTGCTGACTTCCAGCGCGCCGGCCGCCAGGCCCAGCGCCTGCGCGGCAATGCCCACGCGGCCGCCGTTTAAGGTGTCCAGCGCGATGGCATAGCCCTGGCCTTCCTTGCCCAGCAGGTTTTCCTTCGGGATCCGGCAGTCGGTAAAGATCAGCTCGTAGGTCGCGCTGCCGCGGATTCCCATCTTTTTCTCCTTGGTGCCGAAGGTGAAGCCGGGGGTGCCCTTTTCCACGATGAAGGCGGAGATGCCCTTGCTGCGCAGGTCCTTGTTGGTCATGGCGAAGATGATGTAGGTATCGGCATAGTAGCCGTTCGTGATGAAGACCTTGGATCCGTTCAGGACGTATTCGTTTCCGTCAAGCACCGCCTTGGTGTGCTGGCCGGAGGCGTCCGTGCCGGCGCCGGGTTCGGTCAGACCGAAGGCGCCCAGGTGCTCGCCGGTCGCCAGGGGGACCAGATATTTCTGCTTCTGCGCTTCGGTGCCGAAATGCAGGATCGGCATCTGGCAGAGAGAAGTGTGACCGGACAGAATGACTGCCGTCGTTCCGCAGACCTTGGCCAGTTCCTCGACGCAGAGCGCATAGGTAAGATAATCGCAGCCTTGTCCGCCGTATTCTTTCGGAATCGGAATGCCCATGAAGCCCAGTTTGCCCATCTTTTCGACGGTCTCGGCAGGGAAACGCTCTTCCTCATCCACTTCCCGGGCCAGGGGTTTGACTTCGTTCTGCGCAAAGCTGCGGAACAGGTCCCGGGCCATCAGGTGTTCCTGACTGAGTTTGAAATCCATAAGATCCTCCGTTAATGATTGTTAAAAAAATAACATTTTGATTACGGGAATATCATAGCGCGCCGCCGCGATATTGTCAACAATTTAACAAAAATATTTTTATTCTCTCTCTCCAAGATGGCGGAAGAGCGCGTCTGCTTCTTTCTCTTGCAATTTGCCGCGCTTTATTTTATGATAGGAACGCTGCAATGTATTTCCCGGGAGGCTTCCTATGAAGAAAAAAGTTATAGCCGTTCTGCTGCTCCTTGTTCTGCTTCTTTCCTCCTGTACGATCCCGTTGAAGGAGACGAATACGGCGGAAGATAAGACAAAACCGGCTCCCGGCACGGAGACCGGCACCCGGGAAAGCGTCACCGGGTCAACGGCGGACGAGTCTGAACCGGCCGCGACGGAACCTGAACCGGCCGCGGAAGATCCCGAACGCATCGCCGTTATCCGTTCCATCCGGATCAGCCACGTGGCCGTTTCTTCAACGTCCGGGGCTTCGGAAGAAAGAACGCAGACCGTCACCGAAGAGATCTATCTGTCTGCGGAAGGGCTTCCTGCCCGCATCGTGTCCGCCCACGTGGTTTCCCAGACGTCAGAGTCCTCGGAAAACCCCGCCCCCATCACGGATAATGAGATCTTCTTGTTTTACCATTTCGACGAAAACGGCCGTCTGGACCGGGTCAGGAGAGGCAGCGAGTCGGCGTGGATCAGCCTGGAATGGGCGGAAGAAAACGGCACGCTCGTCCGATTATTCTTCCTGCAGGACGGTGAAAAGAAGACGGAACTGAGCAGCGGAGACGTTACCTGGGCTGCGAATCTCCTGTCGCTTCTGCAATATTATACGGCCTTTGCCGATGCGGAACTCATTTTTGAGGGGACGACCAGCCGGATGCGCCTGCAGGACGGAAAAGTCGTCTATCAGCGGATCCAGCAGAATGAGAATACGTGGACCGAAACGGAATCGGAAGAGGCCGGCGAAGGGATCAGCCGGACGAGGAGCGTCACGCACACGAGGACGTACGAGTACGTGCAGATCATGGAGTATGACCGGGAAAAGCGTATGATCCGCCTTGCGTCGGAGGAAAGCGGGAAGAGCGCCGCCATAAGCATCCGCTATGAAAGCGTGACGGAAGACGGAAAGCGGACGGACCTCGGCTACATGGACGAGCTGGAGACGGACGATGAAGAGATCAAGGCGGATATGGCCGAGTACGAGGGGGTCGTTATTCTCCGCTATTATTTTGACGAACAGGGCCGGCTTTCATCCTACACGATGTATGAAGATGATCAGCCGTTCCAGAGCTTTTATTTCGATGAAGCGGGGCGGATCATCCGTCAGGAAAATCTGTCCTCGGCTTCCTCCGGATATACGTTTATAACCGAAACGGAATACCGGAAAGCTTCGGAGATCGAAGAAACGTTAAGACTGGAAAAAGACTGAGCGGCGAGCCGGTCAAAACGGAGGAATTATGTTCAAGTATAAGGTAACCCCGGAAGACTATATGACGATGGCGAAATACCTGATGAAGGAGAAGCGGAAGAGCCTGGCAGGCATCTTAAAGCTGCTGCTTCTGACGGTCGGACAGATTGCGATCGTCGTGATCCTGACGATCAAAACGCCGGACGCCCCGACCTGGAGCCGCTGGCTGCTGATCATCATTTCTGCGCTCGTGGCCGGTCTGACGATATTCCAGAACTTCTTCCTGAACGTCAGAGCCAAAATGGTGCTGGACCAGAGAGCCCGCAGCGACCCGAAGGGCACTTTCTGGATGGAGCACAAGCTGAGCCTGAACGAGAACATCCTCCGGGTGGCCTACGGGGATCAGAAGCCGGAGATCGACGCCCGCCAGGTGACGGCGGTCATCCATCTGGATGAGGTCACCCTGATCCGCATGGGCTGGAACGTCTTTGAGGTGATCCCGGGCAGCGTCACGGATACGCCGGAGTGGGCGGATTTCGAAAAGGATCTGCTGCAGCGGAAGTACGAGATCGCGGAAGCGGAGGTGCAGGACGCCTGCGATAAGGTCCTGGAAAAGGCGCAGTTCAAGGCCCAGGTCCAGATCGGGGAGGAAGAACTGGTGGATACGCTCGTGCGCATGAAGCGCTTAAGCTACGCGCTTTTCTGCGGCTGGACAAAGCGGGAACTCATCCCGCTGGCCGTCGGGCTCGCGGTGCTGATCTATGCGATCAGCCTGAAGGATCCGCTGTATATCGTGCTGGGCGCGGTCGCGTTCCTGCTGTTCAATACGAATTTCTTCCTGACCTTTACCCCGTATTACCGGAAGGCGGTGCGGTCCCGCCTGATTGCGCCGCGCGAGGACGGTTATCTGCTGGCCGCGACGCCGAAATACGTCTATCTGTTCGGACGGTATCAGTCCTACCGCTATGACAGAACGGCGCTGAAGAAGATCGTGAGCGCACGGGATAAGGTCTACGTGTATTATGCGAACCAGCAGATGGTTTTTGCGCCCGCGGACGTGGCGGAGCGGCTGGTAGCCGTGCTGCAGGGACGCGGCGGGCTGAGCGAAAAGGCGAAGATGGGGTCGTAAGATCATTATCGGTGGTCTTGCCCCGATGCATAAAAAAAAATAAGCAGCTGCTTTGTGCCTCGCTGCCTCGACACGAACTTTGGGGAGACCGTTCGGAGACCTTCCGGAATAGCAGGATAGTCAGGTCTCCTCAATGGTCTCCCCAAAGTTGTGTTCGGGCGCGCTCGGCAGGTAACTGCTTCTGCGCTGATTGAGCCGCCAGTCCGGCTCTTTATTTTTTGTCTTTTTTCTTCCCTTTCTTTACCAGTATCAGTACCACCGCTACAATGATAATGATCAGCAGCCAGATGAAGATGCAGAGGCCCAGCGGCTGCGGGCAGAAGTGGCAGATGGGGCAGCTGCTGCCGGAAGGCGGCACGGCGGGGTCTGTGGCGGCCGGCACGGTCTCGGGCGCGGCGGTTCCGCCGCCCTGGTTGATGTCGTTCGTGCCGAAGGCGATGATCTGGGAATAGTCGGAGCAGAAATCGTCCTGACCGGGCTGCGAAATGTAGTAGCGGCAGCGCAGCTCGATCTCGGTATCTTTCGAGATGCTCGGCCGCTCGCCGTTGACCAGATGCAGCAGGGGGCATTCCATCTCGCCGGCCTTGATATCGTGATCGGTATTCTGCATCTCGGTCCATTCGGCATCGCCCTTGACGCGGCAGTAGGTCTGGATCCAGATCACGCCGCCGTTCGCGGCTACTCTGGCGGCGCCGGCCATGAGCTCATCCGGTACGGTGAGGGTAAAGGCGACGACGGGATTGCCGTTGAATTCCTTGTCGGTCATATGCAGATCCGCGATGACGGGCGCGGCGATATCGCCCGGCTTTAAGGGCTCGAACTTCTCCGCGTCCTTTCCGACGGCGGCGACGTTCGACCAGTCGGAGTAATAGTACGTGTTTTTGAGGCCGTCCTCCGTTTCTTTGCTCGTCGTGACGAGGAAGCGCATGCGCAGATAGACGGTGTGCTGCGTGAAATCGATCCGGAGGTCTTCCCCGTTCCAGCTGTACTGGTCCGGATGCATCTGGTCCTTCAGACCCGGGCGGCCCTCTTCGGGATTGCCGTTTACGGAATCCTCATTCACGCCGCGCAGGACCCAGTGATTGTTCACGGTTTCGGTCCAGTTGCCGACCCAGAGATCCACGCCGTCCCATTCGCCGACGCGGCAGCGGCCCTCGTCGTCGTAGCCCAGACTGTAGAGGTCGTTGGCGTCCCAGTATTCCGTATAATGCCAGCCGGAAACGGGATCGTCCACGTCGTCGACGGCCCAGTCGACCTGCGTGGTTATACCGATGTCGCCGATGCCGTACGGTTTCATGAATTCTTCTAGCTTGCCGTTGACGCTCGCTTCTTCCCGCGCTCTGAAGAACGCGGTCATTTCGTTGTTTAAGCTGTAGGCAAGGGCGATGGTGGTGGGAGAGTCGCCTCCCTCCAGCCAGGTGGCGGAAACGTTGCCCGGGGCGGTCAGCTCAAAGGGAAGGCTTGCCGGTGCGGGTGAGGTGAGCGCAGAGACCGGCAGGCTCATCAGCAGCACGAGAGCCAGTAAAACAGACAGTATTTTCTTCATTGTTCAGCCTTTCTTTTCTGATCAGGACAGGATCCGGAAGCTGCCGATCAGAGGCAGTTCTTTTGCCCGGCCGTTCACGGCGTTCAGGATGCCGATCACCAGCAGCACGAAGCAGCAAAGGCTGATGAGCCATTCCACGATGGCAAACAGCCAGCCGATGAGCGGGAGCTTCGAGAGCAGGCCGAAAACGACCCACGCGATGATCTCCGCGATTGCGAGGACGAGGCCCTGATTGCAGTGGAAGCGCGCGAATTTCGAGTCCTTCGCGGCAAAGAGCGGGATCAGGACCAGCCAGGACAGGTAGGCCAGGATCGCCATGAATTTGTTCTGCTCGATGTCCTGCGGATCGTACTCCGAGGTGTAATCGCCGGTGTTGTTCAGTTCCTTCAAGGTTTCGCTTAAGTCAGCCATTTCGTTTCTCCTTCTTATTCATTCAAACCGATTTATGAGATCGGAAAAATTTTCGCTTGCCTTCCCCTTGAGGAGAAGGTGTCACGCGAAGCGTGACGAATGAAGTGCTATTCTTCGTGACAGGCCAGAAGCTCCGCGGGATCTTTCTTGTGATAGCCGTGGCGCCGCCCGATGCAGAAGAGCTCGTCGCCGCCGATCTTTTCCGCGCTGGTCAGCTCGTAATTGGCTACGCGCAGCACCATGTCGAAGAGATCCGCGCCCAGTTCCTCCACGGGACGTCCCTCGGAAATGACGGGGCTGGCGTCGAAATCGAAGTTCTCCTTCATGCCGGCATAGGTCTTGTAGTTGCCGGTGACCTTGATGACCGGCGCCAGCGGATGGCCGGTCGGATTGCCGCGTCCGGTGGTGAAGGCGACGATCTGCGCGCCGCAGCCGATCATCCCGGTGACGACCTCGCCGTCGTGGCTTTCGTAGTCCATCAGGAAAAGGCCGCGTTTGCCGGGCTCGGGCGCGGTGGCGTACTGCAGCACGTCCACGATGGGAGAGGTGCCGGATTTGTGCACGCCGCCCAGCGCTTTTTCCACCACGCTGCTGACGCCGCCGGCGAAGTTGCCGGGGGAGATCAGCTCGTTGCGCTTTCCGCCCAGGGAGGGATCAAGGCTGCGCTGCAGAAGGTCCTCGATCTCGTAGATCGAATCCCGGACTTTCTCCGCGACTTCAGGGGAGACGGCCCGCTTCATCAGCATGCGTTCGGTGCCGAGGAGTTCGTTCAGCTCGCTTAAGATGCCGCTGCCGCCTTCGGCTACGATGCGGTCCACCATATTGCCGACGACGGGATTGGCTGCCAGGCCGCTGGTGGCGTCCGTGCCGCCGCATTTGGTGGCGATGATTAGTTCGGACACGTCGCAGGGCTCGCGCCGCTGCGCGTTGACGCTTTCCATCAGCTTTCTGCCGAGCGCCACGCCTCGTTCGATCGTATTCGAGGTGCCGCCTTCCTCCTGGATCACCAGCACTTCGGCGGGCTTGCCGTTTCCGATGGCCGCCTCATACAGCTCTCGGGCCGGGAAGCGCTCGCAGCCCAGGCCCACCACCAGCACCGCTCCGACGTTGGGATGGCAGGCCATGGCCTTTAAGGTGCGGGCGGTCAGTTCCAGATCCAGGCCGACCTGCGCGCAGCCGACGGGATGGCGCAGCGGGACGGCTCCCGGGATCTGCGCCGCGATCTTTTCGACCGTTTTATTGGCACAGAAGACGGAAGGGATGACCGCAAGATAGTTCCGTACGCCGACGCGGCCGTCCGGCCGCCGGTAGCCCATGAATTTCATACCGCGAACCCTCCTTTATATTTTCGCGCCGCGGACCTTGCCCCGGTCGCAGCCCATGTTGTGATTGTGGATCCAGGCGCCGGCCGGCACGTCTTCCAGCATATAGCCGATCTCTTCCTGATATTTGAT
>JAEEGI010022726.1_pt1 | contig 12364 bp, 9 predicted proteins | sample 8958751 | NCBI WGS metagenome assembly JAEEGI01 (sample SAMN16246545, study PRJNA631951) | gut metagenome | biome: gut microbiome; feature: rumen; material: KS-attached | host: Bos | place: Iran: Karaj | collected 2018-10 | reverse complement strand
CAAGGATTCGATTTAAGAAGGTTTAATTTAATAGTATGATTATTCCGCAAATATCATACTATAAACACAAATAAAGTTAGAGTTTGATTGATAGAGGAATTGTTTTTCTTTCAGTATAAGATTATACAGTACCTTTGCGGCATGAAAACAAGCAAATTCATTACCTTAACGGCCTTAGCCTTTTGGCTGAACATGCCATTACATGCCCAGTTCAATACAATAGGCATAATCAGCAACAAGCGTATAAACACAACAAATCCATCAAAGTCACATGAAGCTTTGACGGATAGCATCGTATTAGCTGACTCCATTTCAGAATCCAAGACTACGAGTATTGATGGGGACGGTCAAGCCATTGATTCCTCAATGAGTAATCAGGATTTAATGTCACTTGTTGCCCTTCCCCTGAAGAATATCCATATCAGTTCTGGGTTTGGTATGCGTATGCATCCAATCTACCACAAACGAATCTTGCATAATGGCATAGACCTTTCTGCACGATATGAGAATGTCTATTCGATGTTCCCTGGTACTGTTATTAAAGTAGGACAGGATAGCAGGTCAGGGAAGTTCGTGACAGTTAGGACAGGAAATTACGCCATCAGTTACTGCCACCTCTCTCAGCAGCTCGTCAAGGAGAAGGAGTTTGTCAATGCCGGAACAAACATCGCCATTTCGGGCAACACAGGTGCATCTACAGGGCCACACCTTCATATCACTGCAAAAAATAATGGGAAAGCATTCAATCCCATGATTCTCCTGAATCTAATCGCTAAGATGATATAGTTGTACTCCCACCTTATTGCCATAAGCCCCATTATGAGAATGAGGTGCCGTATGAGGTGCCGGAAAGTTGGGAGTGGACAACGATAGGAGAAATAGCGTCCTCTATATTGTACGGAGTTAGTGAATCTGCAAAAGAAATTGGACAATACAAGTTGTTACGCATAACAGACATTCAGAATAATAAGGTCAACTGGGAAACGGTGCCATTTACCGATTACGATAAAAATAAGGCACAGGCTTATTTGTTGACTGATGGCGACATTTTGTTTGCCAGGACTGGTGCAACAGTGGGGAAGTCGTACTTGGTTGAGGGATTGAAGGATTCAGCTATTTATGCTTCTTACCTTATTAGGGTTCAAACTTCAAGTGTTATTCTTCCAGCATACATTAAATTCTTCTTAGAGTCAGGCTTCTATTGGGAGCAGATTTCTCTCAATTCTGTAGGTATAGGCCAACCGAACGTAAATGGAACAACTTTAGCCGCATTGACCATTCCTATTCCGCCATATCGTGAGCAATTACGTATAGTGGAGGAAGCAAAAAAGTGGTTAATGGTTATTGATGGGCTTGATGTTGAAATAGAAGATTTGCAAACTTCCATTGAACATACCAAGTCCAAGATCCTTGACCTCGCCATTCATGGTAAACTCGTTCCACAAGACCCGAATGACGAGCCAGCGATTGACCAGTTAAAACGCATCAACCCCAAGTTTGCTCCTTGTGATAACGCGCATGATACCAACCAACTGCCAAATAGTTGGTGTTGGACAACATTAGGAAGTCTATTTCAGCATAATACTGGCAAGGCATTGAACAAGTCTGATTCTCAGGAAGGTCTGTTGAAACCCTATCTTACAACTTCCAATGTGTATTGGAATTGCTTTGATTTTTCCGAAGTAAAAGAGATGTTTTTTAAGGATTCTGAGTTGGAGAAATGTACCATTATCAAAGGAGACTTGTTAGTATGTGAAGGAGGTGACATCGGGCGAGCTGCTATTTGGAACTATGATTATGGCATATGTATTCAAAATCATATTCATAGGTTAAGAGCTAAAGGGGATGTTTGCCAGATTCTTTATCTATATGTTCTTATGCTCTATAAATGGACAGATAAGATACATGGGAAAGGAATAGGACTTCAAGGTCTATCTTCTGGATTGTTAGATAAACTTGTAGTCCCATTGCCTCCTTACAATGAACAACTCCGTATTGTTGCCAAAATCGAAGAACTCTTTGCGGTTCTTGATGAAATACAGAAATCCATAGAGGCTTAACCCCTATGGATTTCCTTTTTTACCATGTCACCACTTTATCCACTATCTGCCGTTGCTCGGTGGCGGTGCGACGGAGATAAATGCGCGTGGTCTCGATGCTTTCATGTCCCATAAGGTCGGCAAGAAGGGCAATGTCATTGAACTTGTCGAGGAAGTTTTTGGCGAAGCGATGACGGAATGAGTGTGGATAGACTACTTCACGATTCAGCCCATACTTGTCTGCAAAATGTTTCAACTGGATAGCGATGCCCCGTGTGGTTATGCGCTCCCCATAGCGATTAAGGAAGATGTAGCCGCTTGAAACGCCTTTGTCTGTCAGCCATTGCCTTGCCTCCTTCTGAAGGTTCTTTGGAATATAGAGCCGACGAAGTTTGCCCCCTTTGCTATAGATGTCAAGATGTCCTACGGATACATGTTCAGCCTTAATCTGTAACAACTCACTTACTCGGGCTCCCGTTGCCGCCATGAACCATACAACGAAATACCATTCTTCATAGCCATCAGCTTTTAAGTGGGTCTTCAGAAACTTGTAGTCCTCGTTACTAATGACATTCTCCAGGAAGTTCTTCTGCTGCACCTTCACGAACTTCATCTTCAGTTTGTCCTTCTTGATGAACTCCAGATACTTGTTGATTCCCTGCAACCGCAGATTGACCGTCTGCGGTTTGAAGTTCTCCATCAGATACCCTTTGTAAGCCAAAAGGTTCTTCCTGTTAATCTCTTTGTACTTCGCATAAAAGTACTTCACCGTCCACACATACGATGTGACGGTGTTCTTAGCCAAATCTAACTTGCTAAGATGCTTCTCAAAATTTGTTACCATATTATTTCTGTTTAGAAATGAAACAGTAACAATATAAGAGCAACCTAACGCGCATTATGAGAATCTGCCCGATTCCTGGCTCAAAATCCCCCTTGGAAATATCTGCACTCTGAACGAAGGTGAGCCTTTTACTGATAAAGAATATCCTTATATTGATGTTAAAGGATTAAGGACTGGCAACTATGCCTCAAAACAGTCAGGAAAGTACGTGCCAACAGGTACAACGTTAATTCTTGTTGACGGGGAGAACTCTGGAGAGGTATTTCACACTCCAATGGAAGGTTATCAAGGAAGTACAATGAAAGTGCTTGATATAGCCAATAATATGAATGCCCAATATGTTCTCTATTTCGTAAAACTGTATCAACGGGCTTTACGGGAAAATAAGGTTGGCTCAGCCATCCCACATTTGAATAAAAAAATGTTTCGTGAATTAGTTATTCCAGTTCCCCCAATAGAAGAACAAGAAAGAATTGTTAGAGCAATTCAGCAACACTATCGCATCTTAGACAACATCAGTGCCAACCTATAGTTCGGCGCTGATGTTATCAAGAATCTGAAATAAATCGTTTACCTTATTTATTATACGTTCTTGCTCTGAGCGAGGTGGTACAGGTAATGCGATATCTTCAATTGTCTTCGTTGAAACACGCTGTTGTCCAACTACACCATTGAAAGTCCCAACACATTGAGATATGAAATAGTCTGATTTGAAAAAGAATAGCCCATAGAGGGGATGGACATAATCAGAGCGAAAGACATTAAGTTCCGTTGTGCCAGCCCCAATACCATTCGGCAGTCCAGCCATAATAGCTGATTTGCGATTTTCAAGGCAAGGTGATATTTTAGCGACAACAATATCTCCATTTTCAAAATGGGTGTATCCTTTTTTGATATTTCCCCAAGCTCTTAGTTCATAACTAAAGTTATTATTATATGAATCTTGAATATTCGACATTGGGACAAACCCTGCTTCCATGTCATCATCAGCCTTTGTCTTGGGATTAATTCTAAACACATCCTTAACCTTACAAACAACCCAATTTGATGGCACATTCTCATAATGCGCGTTATCACAAGGAACGAATGACGGATTGATACGCTTCAAAAGTTCAATGGCAGGTTCATCATTCGGGTCTTGTGGAACAAGCTTACCATGAATGGCGAGGTTAAGAATCTTGGACTTAGCCTGAGCAATGGACGTCTGCAAATCTTCTTTTGCGGTTTCCAATGTGTCAATCAAAGAGAACCATTTGTCGACTTCGTTTATAATGCGCCTTTGTTCTTTTTGTGGTGGGAGTAAGAAAGGTATAGCCCCTAATACGCTTTGGTTAAGATTGTCCATTGTTGCGCCAACACATTCTTTACTAAGAATTGTTTGCACATATTCTGACAGATAAAACAATTGGATATAACGTGGCTCGACATAAGGCACATGAAGAAAAAAGGAACCTGTACCACAAAGCCAGTCAACAACAGTTTCTTTGACTATGGCACATTTCTTTAAATCTCCTCTTCTTGCTATCAGTATATCATCTACAGAAAGTCTGTAGCGACTTAGTTTTTGCGCTTTCTCATTAGACACCATCATTAGATTGTCATGGAGAATGTCACCCGCTACAATATTCATAGGATTAATAATAGGAACGCCTCCAACTGAAACGTAGTCCGCTTTATGCACCATAGAACCAAAAGGACCAGTAGAGAACTTGGAACATATTCTTTCAAATCTACAACTTATCCATCCTTTTGGCACCTCAAACGGCACGTTCTCATAATGGGGCGTATCGGAAGCAGACTTCTTGCTACGCTTAATCTTTCCTTCTTTGATTAAGCGTTCTTTCTCAGCACGAATGCGCTCAAGCAATACAGATGCAGGTTCATCGTTCGGATCTTGCGGAACGAGCTTACCACGAATAGCAAGGTCGAGTATCTTTTGGCGTAGTTTCTTTGTGTCCATATCAATCCTCCTTGCTTTCTTCATATTCCAGAATCCATTGTTTCACCTTTGACTGAAGGGTGGCTTTATCCGGAATACACAGTTCGTATGACGTAGCGTAAACATTGGCATCTTCGGGCAACGTCAATTCCACTAGAGCATCGTCTTTGTCCTTACATAGGAGTATTCCTATTGTCGGCTTTTCAAAAGCCTCTTTAACATGTCGGTCGTAGTAGTTGACATACATTTGCATCTGCCCAAGGTCTTGGTGCGATAGGTCACCTGCCTTCAAGTCCACAAGGACATAGCATTGAAGTAGACGATTATATAGCACTAAGTCCACATAGAAGTGTCTTTCGTTGAATGTGAACTTCTTCTGTCTTGCCTCGAATAAGAATCCCTTTCCCATTTCAAGCAGGAAATCCTGTAGCTTGCTGATAATTGCTGATTCCAAACTTGATTCACTGAAACTGCTATCACGTTTCAGACCAAGGAACTCTAACGTAAGCGGGTCTTTTATGATGTCTTTAGGCTTTTCTACCGTTTGACCTTCCTGCGACAGGCGCATAACCTCCTCTTTATCACGACTCAGTGCCAGACGCTCATAAAGACTTGCACCATATTCGCGCTTCAGTTGGCGAACGCTCCAGTCTTGTTTCTGACATTCAATCTCGTAGAAACGACGTTCATCATCATTCTTGATGCGCATAAGTACCAGATAATGAGACCAGGAGAGCGTAAAAGACTGAACGTTCTCAGATTTCCGAGACGGTGTTTCGGAAATCACAGGAGAATGATTGTCGGATGTCCGAAACAGTGTTTCGGATTTCGTCTGACCGTCAGAAAAAATTGAATATACCTGATAGAACTTCCTACAGTTTTCCAAAGTATCAACAGACCATCCATCTCCATACTTGTCAGTCAATCTTGTTGATAGATTTTTCAAAACTGCCTTACCATATTGAGCGCGTTGCTCTCCTTGCTGCTCATCCTCAACAATATAATGTCCAACACCATAATAGGTGTAAACCATTGTTGTGTCAATAGCAGTCTTAACCCTTTTCCGGGCTAGGTCTATCAATGCGGATATGCGCTCAAAAAGAGCATCTTCCCTTAACTGTATATCATTCATGCTTAATCCTCCTTGATATTTGACATTAACTCTTGCAGTTTTGCAACAGCCTTGCTGATATTGTCGCTCTTTTGCTGAATGGTCTGCATCAATTCTGCCAATGTCATGTCATCATCGTCGTTGGTCTGCTTGATCCAGGAAATATCAAGACTGGTCTTATCACGCTTCAGCAATTCCGAAACGGGGTATTTGCGCCAACGGCCATTGGGGTTCTCCTCGCTGTAGGTTTCCTTTCGCAGACTGATGTCCTCTGCATGATAACAAGCCACGAAATCGTCAAGGTGGTGACGCATCATGGGCTTGGTGGCCAGTGTGTGCTTGATGCCTGTACGGTAGTCGTAGAACCAGACATCCTTTGTCTGCTCTCCTTTCTTGAAGAAGAGTACATTGGCTTTCACTCCTTGGGCATAGAAGATACCTGTCGGGAGGCGAAGGATGGTATGGAGGTTGAAGTTCTTCAAGAGTTCCTTGCGTATGGTCTCGCCGGCACCGCCTTCAAAAAGTACGTTATCGGGAAGGACAACGGCTGCACGACCGGTGTTCTTCAGCATAACCATGATGTGCTGGAGGAAGTTGAGCTGATTGTTCTTCGTCTCTACATAGAAGTCGGGACGGTCAATATCGACACTTCCTGCCGGACGGGTACCGAATGGAGGATTGGCAAGAATGACATCGACGAGCTTCTGCGGTTGCTTCTCCAGAGAATCTTCACAGAGTATCGGGCTGCGGTCTGTTCCTATGCCATGAAGGTAGAGGTTCATGGATGCCAGCGTCACTACGAGGGCAGTATTGTCATAACCCGTAAGAGCTTTCTCACGAAGGAAGTCACGCTTGGCTTTGTCCTGCGACTGGTTCTTCATGTAGTCATAAGCAGCCAATAGGAATCCACCTGTACCACAGGCAGGGTCACAAACCGTTTCACCAATCTGCGGACGGGTGACATCTACCATTGCAGAAATCAAAGAACGTGGCGTAAAGTATTGCCCCGCACCGCTCTTCTTGTCCTGGCCGTTCTTTTCAAGGATGCTTTCATAGATGGCACCTTTGACATCACCATCCATCACCAACCATTGCTCTTCGTCAATCAGTGTGATAACCTTGCGAAGATAGACAGGCTTGTCAATCTTGTTCTGTGCCTTCACGAAGATGGTGCCGATGAGGTTTTCCTCTTCTGACAGCTTCTTCAGCGTCTCTTCATACTGATTGATGAGGTCAAGGCCATCCAGTTCAATGAGGTCTTTCCATCTGTAGCCTTCAGGGATGGAAGAGTCCTCGCCAAAGGTCTCCACGTTCTCATCGTCCATCTTCAGGAATAGAAGGTAGGTAAGTTGTGTGATATAGTCTGTGAAGCCGATGCCTTGCCCAGAGAGGGTGGTGGCCAGCGTCCACACTTTCTTTGTAAGTGATGTCTCTTTATTTGTTGCCATATTATGTTATGCTGTTTTTCTGTATAATAAGAACTTCGACAAGGAAACAAGGGCTTCATCCGCCTGTGACTTGCCGCCAAAGGCTTTGATGAGTTGCGCAGCTCGTGTCTTGTCATCGTCAATAATATCCTTGATGGTGCACGCACCATTGGAAGCAATGTAGTCAACAATTTGACGGATGATGGTTATCTGCGATTCTGTCACAGTACGCTGCACCTGTCCGTACCATAGGTTGAAACGCTGTTGTGCAGAGGGATAGAGGCTTTCCAATGTCTCAATCTGATGATTGGCGAAGCGAACCAACTGAATGATGTTCGTCAGAGCTTCCTTTTCTTCCTTGGTGCTATGTTTCTTGACAGATTGCGGATTGACGATAGTGTAGCAGTTCCACAGACGCGAAGTCTGGAACTTATTATTCGCCAGTTTCAGCTTGTTCTCCAAATCCTTCAGTGTTGCGTAGGTCAAAGGCTCTCCGTCGTTGTTGTAAATCATACGTAGGGCTTCTATCTCGTCCTGGTGCTCATCGCAATACTGCTCAAAAGCCGATGTCACTTCCTTGGCTTCCTCTTCAGAGAAGCCCTTGGAGATAAGTTGGTCTTCTCCCGGCATCAATGTCTCAATGAAGCCCGCTGCAAGAATAAGCAGATATTGACGTGCCTCAGGATGGTGGGTCAGTGGAACCACCAGTCCTTTCCTTTCAAGATTAGGTTCGTCGATACTTTCGTATGGAGGAAGGGAGTTTTTCTCAAAGGCATCAAAGATGGCAGCAGAGATTTCCTGCATCCCGCTATAGGCTAACCTCTGGAACTCTTCCCGTTGCTTGTCCGTACACTTATTGTAGATACGTGCAAGCTTGGCTGCAATCAGACGCAAATAGTCATCGTTGACGTTGCCATGTGTCAGCAGTTCCAGCAAACGTTTGAGCGTGATGGTCTGCACAGGCTCGCCTTCACCTGGAGCCGTAATTGTCTTCTGACTTTCGGTAACTCCTACAGCATCGACAAGGAAGAAGCAATCCTTGCTAAAAGCATTGGGCGTAACATTGCGCAACTGGTCGTCGCCGATAGTGCGAACGCCACGTCCTTTCATCTGGATATACAAAGGTTCTGAAGCCACGTCGCGCATGAATATCAGCACTTCAAGCGGCTTTACATCTGTTCCCGTAGCAACCAGCGTACAGGTAACGGCAATACGGAACTCCTTGTCATTACGGAACTGACGTATCAACTCGTTACTGTCACCTGCGGAATAGGTTATCTTCTGCACGAATTTGTCATCTGTCCGGTCGAATACCTCTTTGGCGATACGCACGATATTGTTGGCATGTATTTCGTTCAAAGCAAAGATGAGCGTCTTGGGCAGATAGTCCATGTTGGGGTCGCGCTGCGGGTCGGTGAACATCTCCGTGTAAACGGCATCACGGTATGTTTCAAGCACGAGTTTTATTTGAGCCGGATTGATGACACTGCGGTTCAATTCCTCTTTGGTGTAGTTCTTGGTTTCCTCGTTGCGTACCGTCTCAACCTTACCAGTATAGCGTGTTTCGCGTCTGAGTTTGTCGCCTTTGAGGATGGCCCCGCCATTTTCTGTCGCCTCGGTCTTGATGCGGTAGATACGGGCATCCACGTTCACACCATCCACGATGGACTGCTCTAAAGTGTAATTTACGACGATATTGTTATTGAAGAATGCTTTCGTTTCTGGTACTGGCGTTGCAGTCAAGCCAATGAGGTTGGCGGTATTGAAGTATTCCAGCACTTTCTTCCAGTTGCCATAGATAGAACGGTGGCATTCGTCAATGATAATCAGGTCGAAGAAATCTGGTGGAAGCGTCATGTTGCCAGTCAGCTGTACTTCACCTGTAGTCGTGTCTTCATCGTCATCATCATTATCAACAATCTCCTGCCCGGTAAGCAGAGAGAACAGACGTTGTATGGTAGAGATAACCACGTTGCTGTCGGACGGAACCTTTGCTGATTTCAGTCGGTTGACCGTATAGATGGTGTTGAACGGATCACCATTTTCCGTTAGGCGGAACATGCCGAACTCTCCTTCTGCCTGCTTTCCGAGGTTGTTTCGGTCAACAAGAAAGAGGATGCGCTTCATGGGGGTGAAAGCCAAGAGGCGGTAAGCTGCCAGACAAGCCGTGTAGGTCTTTCCTGCACCTGTAGCCAATACGATCAATGCCTTTTTCTGTCCAGTACGGAAGCTGTTCTCCAATTCCGTAATGGCTTCATATTGACAATCGCGCAATCCTTTCTTTTTCAGGGTGGGCAAACCTGCGTATGGGTCTTCTATTCCCAGCATTTTTACGATTTCCTTTGGCGTATGAATGCGGTTTAACTCTATAAGTTCACCATCTTCATCCCTGAAGTCTCGGAAAATCGTTTCTTCGCCATTGGATTGGTAGATGATGGGCAAAGGACGAGAATAGGCTTTATAGCATTCTGGTACACCACGCGCATATAAGTCTGCCTGTTCGCAAACTTTGTCAGAAGTGACATCAACTTCCTTCCGTTTAGCTTCAAGAATACCAACTGCCATACCGTTGATGAACAGGAAGTAGTCAGCTTCCCGATTTCCTTCAAGCAGACCTTCACGGATAGCAGCAGCTGTAAGAGTGGGAGAATAGAAATCTCTATCAACCACTTTCCAACCAGCGTCCTCAAACATCTGGTCTATCTTGACTCTTGCTTTTTCCTCTGGTGTCATAATCGTCCTTCCGATAAATGCATATTATGGGAATATGGTGCAAAGGTACTCATTTTTAGCGAAAACAGGCCAATTTTACATTATAAATAAGAGAAAAATGCAATTTAGGGGGCTTTTTGCTGAACTATTCACCATTATTTGAGTAAAATCCGTTACCTTTGCATGTCGATATGATAGTTATATCAAACTTTGAGTGACGCAATGTTAGACAGACCAAGAATCATCAATGTGGAACGCAAACCGAGCAAATGCCCAGTTTGCGGTGAACGTGTAGTGGATATTATCTATGGCACTGGTGAAATGACAGAAATAGAGTTTACCCTCGAATATAGGAAAGAGGGCATCATGGGAGGTGACAACATTCCTCGTCGCCCGCCAATATGGGCATGTGTCTGTGGGTGCAAGCGTTTCCGCAAGGTGAATCCTGATGGTACAGATGCGCCAGTCAAAGTGAAGTTGTTGAAGAATATCCGCAAAGCACCTGCCACGAAGATAGATTGGGAATCTGAAGGGGTAAAGCGTGTTCTGAGTGGCGAGTTCAAAAGGGATATTCATCACTTCATAGTTGAAGTCACTACAGAGTTGGGCGAAAAAGAAAGCCTCTCCATTACAGCCCTAAGCGGCACCGAAGCCGAGTATGAGGCAGAGAGAATCATTGCTATGGGGGCTACTGGTCTAACAGGCAGGAAATGCGTTTCAATGGAAGTGTTTGACAGGGCATAACCTATTCAAGCCCGTTTTAGGTGTTACGGTACATACAACAACACCCACTCCGCATAACGCCGACGCTCAATGGACGGTGTTTTCTTGCCCTTCCATCTACAGAACTGTACATAGTCTTCCTTGAAGTCGCGGATGCCAGCTTCTATCTTCTTCAGTAAAGTGCTCTTGGGGTATTTCTTCTTGCTCCCCAGAATCCTATAAGGCCCGACATTGTAGGCTAATGCGGCAAGCAACAAGGAGTCCCTGCCGTACTTGCTGAACATACCGCAAAACTCTTTTAGGTCTTTGCGCAGGAGTCGGTCGGCTTCGGCAAGAGACATATTCGATGAGTAAGTCTCGCCAGGTCTCAGCTTATGACCATACCCGACATAGGGATAATCCTTCTTTCGGTGCATACCTTCATAATACTTGATACAGCATACGGCTCGCTCAAAAGGTGGCAAGGCGTATATGCTGCTTACTGTCTCTAACTGTTTCGTTTCAGAGGGTTCTCGTGCCTGTGCATTTGCATTCAGGCACATGGCTATCAGATTGAATAGAATTACTGTTCTTGCTTTCATTATTAGCGTACTTTGAATTTGTTAATTTCGTCTATCATATTCTTCACATCGAGGTTCACAGAAACGAAATTCTGATACAGAATACGTTCCTTGGCATCAACTGAAGGGAAAGAATAAAACTTAGGAATCGGGTAGTGCTCGTAGTCTGCCTCTTCCTGCTGTATCTCCTTCATGTCGAAATCCGTCTTGCAGAGATTTACACGGGTTTTTCAGACGGAAACAATAAGAAAGAAAAGGCCAAATAAGTAACTGAATATCAATCGGTTAAGAAATTTTTGGAATTTTCTTTTCTTTGTCCAAATATCATTAAAAAGGCCATAATTTACCGATTTTTGTTCCTATTTTGTTTCTCGGAAACGCAGAAATGTGTTACCTTTGCGCCTTAGTGCAAGTCGCTGATAATCAGCGGAATACAAAAGAAACGAAATATTAATTGAGATAAAAAAGGAAACAAAAATGGTACGTAAAAAGAAACAAATTAAGCTCAAAGAGCCCGTCAGACTCCGTGAAAAAAAGTTAAAGGACGGTAATCGGAGTCTCTATCTGGACATTTACAGCAACGGAATCCGTAAGTATGAGTACCTGAAGCTGTACTTAGTTCCAGAATTAAATGAGAGTGCAAAGGAGGCCAACAAGCAGACTTTGCAGATAGCAGAACAAGTCAAGTCAGAGCGCATCCTTGCTCTACAGAGTCGTGGTGTTTCGGATTGGGACTACATCAAGAAGTCATCCATGCCTGTAGTGGTCTGGTTTGAGAAGGAGTATGAGAACCCTCCCCATGTCATCAGTGCATCGAGCAAGAACTGGCGCAAGCAGACTCGTAAGATGCTTGCCAACTACCTCGACACCATCCATAAGCCTAATCTGACTTTGGAAGAGATCGACAAGACTATCTGCCGTGGATTCATATCATACCTGCGAACAGCTAACAATCGTTCTACCAAGGTAGCCCAGAAGATTTCCCAGACTACAGCTCAGAAGTATATGA
>JAEEGI010022722.1_pt1 | contig 12366 bp, 14 predicted proteins | sample 8958751 | NCBI WGS metagenome assembly JAEEGI01 (sample SAMN16246545, study PRJNA631951) | gut metagenome | biome: gut microbiome; feature: rumen; material: KS-attached | host: Bos | place: Iran: Karaj | collected 2018-10 | reverse complement strand
CAAGTAGAAGTCGCGGCGCAGCAACTTGAGCGACTGGGTGATTTCCGCTGGGGTGATGGAATGATTATTGTTCATGTTCTTGCATGCTGAATGAGGGTGCTTCGGGTCAGTTCTTGCCCGTGAAAGGCACTCGGTTGACGATGGAACGCCCAAGCGTGATCTCATCGGTGTACTGCAGCTCGTCGTTTATCGACATGCCTCGTGCCAAGGTCGTGACAATCAGGTCGCTGAACTTCGAGAGTTTTCTGTAGATGTAGAAATTGGTGGTGTCGCCCTCCATGGTTGAGCTCAATGCCAGTATCACCTCATCCACCCCGCCTTGCTCAACCCTTTCCACAAGGCTCTCTATCTCCAGCTGGCTCGGACCGATGCCGTCCATGGGCGAGATGACTCCCCCCAGCACATGGTAGAGGCCATGGAACTGGGTGGTCGATTCTATAGCCATGACGTCACGGATATTCTCAACCACACAGATGACTGAGGCGTCGCGTGAAGGTGACGCGCATATCTGGCACACGTCTGTGTCGGAGATGTTGTGACATACCCGGCAGTATTTCACATCATGCCTGAGTGTGGTGATTGAGGACGCGAAACTGTCAACCGCCGGAACATCGAGGCGGAGCAGATGAAGCACAAGCCGCATCGCCGACTTGCGTCCCACACCGGGCAGTTTGGCGAATTCGTCAACTGCCTTCTCCAACAGGGTTGATGAGTATTGCTGGTTCATACACAAAAAAACAATAGCAGAGACAGTCTTACCGCAATGGCGATTGAACCCTCCGCTATGCGTCACAAATTGCAAAATTACTAAAAAGCGGGCGAAATGCCAAAATTATACGGGATTTTCCTTTTCGATTCTACTTCGGCATGGCCTTTGGCCACATGTTTATACTAAAAAGGGTGGAAAATCCCCTGCCTTTGCTTGTTGGAGCGCTTTATTTCTGTGTTTTTGCCCCTTTCGTTCCTTTCTTTCCTTTTTTCTTGTTGCTGAAGAGGGAAATGAACTTATAGACGTTCTTGGTAATCTTGAAACCCCTCCATGCCAGGAAGCCGTATGCCAACAGCTTCTGAGCCTTGCCCTGTGTCTTGACATTGTTCTTCAGTGCGGGCACCGTTCCGGAGAAAATGTACCTGTAGGTTGACTTCGAACTGCTGATCAGTTGCTGCCGAAGCACCCGCTTAGCGCTCCTGAGTTCGCTCAGGGTATGGAAATCTGTCGGTTGAAGCATACTATTTGTTGGCAATGGTTGTCGGGTTGTTGTCATCGGTTAATTCCTTCTTTGCTCTTTTGACCACATTGGTCACCACCTTGGCCACCGCTCTCATGACGAAGTTCTCCAACAAGGACTTACGGGCCATCCAGAAGACGACTCCTAAGGCAATCAGCAACAAGCCTGTCAGGGCATAACCGCCAGCGAAGCTGTGGAGCAAGCGCGACAGCAAGACAGACAAACTCATGGCAAGACAAAACACACCGGCGAACAGCAAGACAAAGAGCACGACTAATGCGATGCCCAGGCTGATGGCTACAGTGAGTTTGTCCACGGCTTCCAACTGAAGGTAGTCCTTCAGCAATGAAAGCAACTGCCTGGCTTCTGCTTTGGCGCGTTTGGTTTCAGGATCCTCTTTAGTCGTCATATCTTTTCAGTGGAAATAGCAAGAAGGCGTCACCTTATATAATTAACAGGTACGAAAGCCTACATGAATGGTAATAGTCTGGGATAAATAACGGGAGTCCGTAAGGACGAACTCGTCAATACGGACTCCCTGTGTTCTGTCGGTTAGTCAGCGTCAATCTCATCCTCTGATTCAGGTGCGCTCTTACCGAACGACTTGATCTTCTCCATGATGCTGTCAACAAGTTTCTTCATCTCTTCCTTGTTGAGTTTAGCGCCACTCTCCTTGATAGCCTCGACAATCTTCTTGCGCTGGTCCTCGCCCTTCTCTGGTGCAAGGAGCAATCCTGTTGCGGCACCGATGGCTGCGCCACCTACGAAAGCCGCCAATGTTTTCAATCCGTTGCTCATAATCTTTCTGGTTTAAAAGGTTGATAATAGTAAGTTCTAGATGCGAATATAGCATTTTTTTCAGAAAAACGAACAAAAAACACATTTTTTATGAAAAAAACATGAAAAAATTTGGTCGAAAGAGCCCGATGTTGTAATTTTGCGTACAGAAAAAATAAAAAACAAGTAGATTTAATTTCAGAAACAACTACATAAAACGCTGTTTTCCTCTACTTGAACCTAACAAAAGAAGTAAAGAGCAATTAATGTTGATATGAGTATCCCGTATAAACTAACCGAAGTGAAGGACAACATCAGCGATGAGCCTAAACGAGGCTATTACGCGAAAGTGGTCACGCGGGGTACGATTGATACCTTAACGCTCTGCAGAGATATATCACGTACATGCACACTCACAGTGGCCGACTTGAGAGCTGCCATCGAGGCTATATCCGAGTCGCTCACCATGTATCTGAAAGACGGTTACAATGTCTATATCGATGGACTGGGGACTTTTTCCATCTCTGCTGAATCAAAACGAGTGCAGGACGAGGCAGAACTGAAAGGACAGTCGGTGAAGGTGAAGAACATCAACTTCCGGTCGTCAGTGAGGCTGAAGAACGAAATGGCTGAGTCGACATTCGAGAGGGCCAACGAACAGCAAATCGTCAAGCGCCCAAACAAAAAGGATTGAGCTGATATAATTCACACCTACCAAAAGGATAATCACTTATCAAAAAGAGTAAAAAGGGAGAAAAAGGTGAAAGCTGAAAAAGACACGGATTAGAATAAGCCCATCCCAAGATACAGTTATCAAAAGAAAAATATTAACAACAAAAACAAATAGGTTATTATGAAAAGAAATTCATTATTTTTAGGATTAGCCCTTGTGGCATCCATAGCACTCGTGTCGTGCAAGTCATCTGAAAGCAACTACCGCAAGGCCTACGAGAAGGCAAAGGCTGAGGAGCAGAACCGCCAGGAGACTGAGCCGGTTGCCGTGACTCCTGTGGTGACCCCAGTTCAGACACAGCCGACACAGACCGTTAACCAGGATGTTTCCAACCTCCGTCAAGAGAAACTGAATGTACAGAACGGTGGAGTGCTCAAGGCATTCAACGTGGTGTGCGGTTCTTTCAAGAGCCTCGACAACGCCAACAACCTCAGAAACACATTGGTGAACCAAGGATATAGCGCACAGGTGGCTCAGAATCCCGACACCGGCATGTACCGTGTCATCGCATCTTCTTTCGACGACAGAAACTCTGCCGAGACTTCACGCAACGCCCTCCGCGCCAAATATCCCGACGCATGGCTGCTTTACAGGACATACTAAAAACATCAGAGAGCCAAAGTGAACGATTCACTATGGCTCTCTGACGTATACCTCATGAAAATTACCGTATCGTAAAGAAATTGATTGACAAACATCTCATATACACAACATCTCGATAATTACATTCAATAATTTCTTTTTGGTAACGTGAGAATATTTTAAGAATTCTCTTGCGGCAGCCAGTTGTGAAACTCGCGGCCGTTTTTTTACATGGAGAAACCCGAAGGCTCACGTCCACCAGAAACAAACTGTTGTCAACTGAAAATCACTGTCTTGTTGTTGTAGACAAGAATCTTGTGCTCAATGTCTTTTTTCACAGCACGGCTCAACACAATCTTCTCCAAATCCTTCCCTTTCATCACAAGGTCCTCCAGGGTATCCTTGTGAGTGATGCGAACCACATCCTGTTCGATGATGGGGCCGGCATCGAGTTCCTTGGTCACATAGTGGCTGGTCGCGCCGATGATCTTCACACCACGCTCATAAGCCTGATGGTAAGGCTTGGCGCCGATGAATGCGGGCAGGAAGGAGTGGTGGATGTTGATAATCCTGTTGGGATAAGCCTCAATCATCCGGTCGCTGATAATCTGCATGTAGCGGGCGAGGATGATGGTCGTAATCCCATGCTCACGTAGAAGCTCCATTTCCTTCTCTTCCATCTCCGCCTTGTTCTCCTTCGTGATGGGGAACACATAATAGGGGATGCCGAAACGGTCGGCCACCTGGCGCATGTCCTCATGGTTGCTGATGATGAAAGGTATCTCGCAGTCCCACTCGCCGGCGGAATATCTTGCCAGCATGTCGTAGAGGCAGTGCGACATCTTCGAGACGAATATGGCTATGCGAGGAGGCTCGTCACCGAAATGAAGCTCAAAGCTCATCTTGTATTTCTGAGCGTATAGTGTGTTGAAATAATCGTAGATTTTCTCACGGGGAATGAAAAAGTCGTCGAGCTGCCACTCGATACGCATAAAGAAGATGTTGTCCACTCTGTCGACATACTGCGACAGGTGCAGGATGTTGCCCTTGTTGATGGTGATGAAATTGGTCACTTCGGCAAGGATGCCTGGACGGTCGGGGCAGTGAAGCAGTAACTGCGCTGTGTTCTTGTTCGTTTGCATATATGCTTGTTGTTATTGTCTTAAAAGAAGAGTATGAACCTCGATTGGCAACACGAATGTCCAACCCGATGGGGATTCAAGTGCAAAATTAGTTATTTTTGAGAAAATACAGACAATAAAATAGACTTTCCAGACCAAAAATGTGGAATATTTGATGATTTTCAAAAAAAATACGGTTAAAGTTTGCAAGATTGAGAAAAAGGGTGTACCTTTGCAGTCGCAAATGCAAACGACATCGTCATGATGCAGCAAGCATAAGCGTTTTTTTGGTGCGTTAGTTCAGTAGGTTAGAATACATGCCTGTCACGCATGGGGTCACGAGTTCGAGTCTCGTACGCACCGCCCAAGAGGGAGTCGTCCGACTCCCTCTTTTTCGTTAAGTACATGATTTTTAGGCTTATACGACCGATAAAAAAAGGTCGCTGAAGTGCGTGTTTGTGCCTGAAAAGACGTTTTGGGACATGATGAATGTCCCATAAATATCCCAAGGCATGCCAAAATATCCCACTTTCGCATGGAAAAAGGAACGCTAGTTCCGATTGGTCCGATGGAATGAATGCGGATTGGACTCATCACTTTTTTTGCGAAAGGATGATAGGTTTTGGTGTCGTTGATTATCGTTATTAATGTGACGTTCAAAAAGCAATAACATCAATCAACAACTAAAACAGAATCATTATGATACTCACGACAACACCTTCCATAGAGGGATACCCTATTAAGAATTACTTAGGCGTGGTCACAGGGGAGACCATCATCGGAGCCAACATCATCAAGGACTTTTTCGCAGGTATTCGCGATATCGTCGGTGGACGAAGCGCTGCATACGAGGATGTGCTCCGTGAGGCCAAGGACACAGCACTGGCCGAGATGCAGCAGAGAGCGGCGCTAATGGGCGCGAACGCCATCGTTGGCATCGACCTCGACTACGAGACCGTCGGACAAGGAAACTCCATGCTCATGGTGACAAGCAGCGGCACTGCCGTGATTATATAAATTCCCATTCCAATTACATTGTGTGTTATTTTTATAACTAGGTGGGCGGGACCGACGCTGGAGAGCGCAGGGCCCGCCCTTTTTCTTTTTCCTTCTTTCTTCATCAACCACCAATCGCCTCCATCGCTGCTTTATAGCGCTCGTTCTGCTCTGCAAACACATAAATAATATTAAATTCTTCGCTAAACGCCTTTTTTGTGCTAACTTTGTAGCTTGAATAGACGCGGACAGGAGGTGACAGGAATTCCTGAGGGGCCTTTTGGCTGCGTAAACCCGCTCAGATAATGTGACTTATTCACAAAAAACAATGATATGATGAAGAAATATCTTTCAACTTTTACCGCATTACTGATGGTGGCATTCATTTGCTCCTCATGTGTAGATGATGCCGACAACCACGCCGAGGCCGAAGTCCACTATGCTGGAGTGGTCGATTCCATTCATTTCACCGACCAAGCCGACACCGCATTCTACAAACTCATCAACGAGGCTCTTTATGGCGAGAAACTCAAAGTGGCTGGTAATGCGTCCGTTTTCTCCAAGAAAGCTAATCTCGATAATGCGAATGTGGCTATGGCTGTGGCCTACTGCGACTCCATGGCACACGCTGATTATCAGAAAATACTGCAAGCCATCACGCTCGATGACGTGAAGAGCACCATCTTCAACGCGCATAACGACTCGCTCGTGAAAGTCGGAATCACAAGTCCCGACTATGTTCCCGTCAGTCCTTTCACCGCCTACATCTCACTTTACTCCTCTTGGCAGGACAGGCCTGTCTTCCATTTTAGACCTACATTCAGATAATATACTTTACTGAAACGATTGTGGACTACAACAGCATCATCGCTCATTACTACGAGAAGGATTCACAACTCTACCAAATCCTTTACTCGCATAGCAGGTCTGTGGCGGATATGGCGCTCGAGATCATACAAAAGCATCCCGAACTGAATGCTGACGAGCGTTTTGTCGAGGAGGCGGCCATGCTGCACGATATCGGAGTCGTGCAGTGCAATGCTCCCTCGATATGCTGTTTCGGCACACAACCATACATCTGTCACGGTATGATTGGGGCGGAAATGATGCGCAAAGAAGGTTTCCCAAGGCATGCTCTTGTCTGTGAAAGACACACAGGAGCGGGAATCACCATTAACGATATCATCTCACAGAAACTGCCTCTGCCTCTGCGTGACTTCACACCACAGACTGTCGAGGAGAAAATCATCTGTTTCGCCGACAAGTTCTTCTCCAAAACCAGACTACAGCAACGGAAAACGGTCCAACAGGCCATCGACAGCCTCAGAAAGTTCGGAGATGAAGGAGTGGACAGGTTCACAGAATGGTGCGACACTTTCCTCTGAAAAACCAAACACGACAACTGACATTGAAGATTAGATTCTGCATATTAATCATCGTTCTGCTCGCTGTGTTCGCAGTGCCTGAGAGCGGAGGACATACCTACGGGAATAGTCACTCCTATTTGGCTCTGTGCAACGATTCGATAACCGATACCATCGAGCGGACGACAGCAAATACGGCAGATTCTGTCATCGCAGCCAAAGATACTGTCGCTCAGACGGATTCCATCGGTAACGACTCCCTGAAAACCACTCAACCCTCAGAGGAAGTCAACAGAGGGAATCCGCTTGCCACACAATGGAACGATTCCATAGCTGCCGCTGAGGACTCCATCAAGAGAGCTCAGAAGAGAACCCTCGAACACCCAGTGGCATACGAGGCCAAGGACTCCATCATCTTCTATATGGACACCAAGAACGCTTTTCTCTTTGGCGACGCTAAGGTCAATTACACTAACATAGAACTGGTGGCTGACAGTATTGTCGTCAATCTCGACAGTTCCATCGTCCATGCCGCTGCCGTCCGCGACACCTTAGGACAACTAAAAGGAAAACCCGTCTTCAAGCAAGGAAGCGAGGAGTACCAGTCGGAAAAACTCAGCTATAACTTCGAGACAAGAAAGGGATTCATAGAAAATGTCTATACCGAGCAACAGGAGGGATTTCTTAATGGCAAACTCTCAAAGAGAGGAGCCAATGGAGAGGTTTATCTCCAGTCTGCCACTTACACCACTTGCGACGAACCCCATCCACATTTCTATATCGCCATGTCGCGAGCAAAGGTCTATCCGGGAAAAAGCGTCTATTCCGGACCTGCATGGCTCGTCGTGGAGGATGTTCCATTGCCTCTCGCTTTGCCTTTCGCATATTTCCCCTTCACCAGCAAATACTCATCTGGATTCATCATGCCCTCTTACGGCGATGAGAACAAAAGAGGATTCTACCTGCGCGACGGAGGCTATTATTTCGCTTTCAACGACTACATGGACCTCAAACTCACAGGAGAAATATTCACTAAAGGCTCATGGGGCGTAGCCGCCAACTCCAACTACAAGAGAAGATACAAGTACTCGGGTAGTTTCTATTTCAACTACCAAGTCACTAAGACAGGAGAGAAAAACCTGCCCGACTACAATGAAATCAAGAACTTCAAAATCCAATGGACGCACCGACAAGATGCCAAGGCTAATCCAAACAGCACGTTCTCTGCTTCTATCAACTTCACTACGCAGAGCTACGAGCAGAACAACCTCACAAGCCTCTACAACCCCACATCTTATTCTCAGTCCACACGTACATCATCACTCAGCTATTCCAGGACCTTCCCGAAGATAGGACTGTCCATCTCGTCCAGTTTCAACATCTCACAGAACATGAAAGACTCCACACTGGCCCTCACCATGCCAGACGTGAGTATATCGCTCGCACAGTTCTACCCGTTCAAGAAGAAAAAACTGGCAGGAAAGGAAAAGTGGTACGAGAAGATATCTGTCAGATATACAGGAAATATCAGCAACAGCATCTCCACCAAAGAGGACAAAATCATGAAATCCAGTCTGACAAAGGACTGGAGAAACGGTATGAAACATTCCATACCTGTCAGTGCCACTTTCAACCTGTTCAACTACATCAACATCACGCCACAATTCAACTACACCGAGAGATGGTACACAAAGAAAATCATGCAGAGCTACGATACACACCTCTACCAAGTCATCAACGACACCATCTACGGATTCAACCGTGTGTATAACTACAACCTCAGCCTTTCGGCCAATACCAAACTCTACGGATTCTACAAACCCAACAAAAAAATCTTCGGTGATAAGATACAGATGGTGCGACATGTTTTAACACCTTCGATATCATATAGTTATGCGCCTGATTTCGGAGCTGCTAAGTATGGGTATTGGGACACTTACACCAAGACAGATGCCAATGGAAATGTTTCCCTCGTTTCATACTCCCCTTATCAAGGAGCGCTTTATGGTGTGCCGGGAAAAGGAAAGTCGGGCTCCATCAGCATGGATTTGTCGAACAATGTCGAGATGAAATACAAAGACCGAAACGACTCTATCAAGAAGGTGAGTATCATTGATGAACTGGGAGCCAGTCTGTCCTACAATATGTCGGCGAAGACACAACCTTGGTCTAACCTCTCGACTCGCATCCGACTGAAATTCGGCAAATCATTCACGTTCAACATGAATGCCGTCTTCGCAACCTATGCCTATGAATTCGACAGAAACGGAAATGTGGTTGTCGGAAACAGAACAGAATGGAGTTACGGCAGGTTCGGACGTTTTCAGGGAACGAGCAAGAACCTCTCCTACACCTTCAACAACGGAACTTGGAAGAAATGGGTGGAGGCTTTCAACAGACTGATGGGTAGAGACACCGACCTTGAAGCCAAGAACAACAAGAACCCGGATGGTGAGGACGATGATTACGACGAGGATACAGACCTTGAGACCAACGAGGAGAAAACCGCTGGTAACGGCAAGGACATGGGGAAGAAAACCAATGAGAACGGACTCGACGACGACGGATACATGGATTTCCAGATACCATGGTCGTTCTCCATCTCATACGGTATCACCATGGCCGAAGACCGCTCTGCGAGAATCAATGTCAAGACCATGCGTTATCCTTACAAGTTCACGCAGAACCTCAACTTCTCGGGCAACATCAAATTGTCCAACAACTGGAACATCAACTTCTCGTCGGGTTGGGACTTCACAAGGAAGGACATCTCAATGACAACATTCAGCCTCACACGAGATATGCACTGCTTCAACATCTCTGCAGGACTCGTCTTCGGTACATACCAGTCCTACAACATCACACTCAGGGCGAAGGCTTCAACACTTACCGATGCCCTCAAGTATGACAAGAAGAGCAGTTATTCGAGCAACATCCAGTGGTATTAAACGAAACGGTGATGAGCCTCTCCTTTCCATGGCGGGGGGTAATCATGGATAGTTCAAACCAATAACAATACTTCCTATGAGAAAATCTATTTCCATATTGTTCCTTACAGCCTCAATGGCTTTTGCCAATCTGAGCGCTCAGGAAGCAGAGATGGGGGTTTTTAACCACCTCGCTGCCGGAGTCAGTGTCGGAACAACTGGCTTTTCGTTCAACGTGGCCACGCCTGTCACCGACTATGTCGCCCTCACTGCATCCATCGACCTCCTGCCCGATTTCCGACGCACCGACAATATACAATACTATCTCTACCAAAACCTGCGTCAATATGGACTGGGAGAATGGGAGTCGGGCACTCATCACCTCACAATGAAAGGAGGGTTCGGAAGAGTGCAGGGGTCTGTTGTCCTGAACGTTTACCCTGTCCACAGTTCCAGCTTCTATATTGCTGCAGGAGCGTATTTTGGTGGAAACAGGATTCTTGATATGAATGGATACAGTGGAGACATACTCAAGGATATCAATAGCATCCAGAATCTTTACGACAAGGCAGCGGCTTATTGTCAGGCAACGGGGAAGGAAATGCCTCCCATACCAGAAGAGTATCAGCAGATGATGACCTCCGATGGTCATGTCAATGCCTATATTGAGACGAATGCCTTCCGTCCCTATCTGGGCTTTGGATATGGTAGGGTAGTGCCACGTGAGCATAGGCTGGCTTTCAACTGTGAGTTCGGGGTGCAGTTCTCGGGAAAGTATAAGATTTCCTCCGACAACACTTCTGATGCAGTGCTCGATGTGTTGGGTGTGAAGGACAAATACGCCAAAATCACCGACAATCTCAACAACTTCAAAGTTTATCCGGTACTCAAGTTCCGTCTCACTGGCCGAATCTTCTGATTCTTACCCACAGAATGGCTGTTTTTATTGCTCTGTCAACTGCTAGGTTAGGCGGAGCCAAATAACAATAGTCCGCATCCAGCCAAAATCATGATAATGCCTAACACATTTGTGATGATGATAAAGGCTTTTGAAGGTCCTTCTCCTCCTCTTGTCTTCCACTTATCGGTGACTGACCATATCCTCTTTGGCGAGATGAACACCAAACAAACTCCTATTATACAGAGTACGATTGCTGCAATTACTTCTTGTGTCATATCTTTTTCTTTTAAGTTTTCACGAGCAAAATAACACATAATTGTGGAGCATGCCAAATATATGGGATAAGTAGCACGTTTTTGTGACGAATGGTAGTGTAGCCACTTTATGGAGATGGGGTGGAGAAGTGATTGACGATAAACTTCCAGGCGGCAGCTTTGTCGCTGAGGTCAACTTCGTAGTCGGGTGTGATGAAGGTGTCATCGGCGGTTGTCGAATCGGGGCGTTCGAAGAACTTGCAAGAGATGGAGCCGAGAACGTCAGTGTTTGGCAGTCTATAAGGCAGAACTTCTCCGTAGTGGGACGGTGTGAAGGTGGATTTGGTGCCTATTATGGTTCCGATGTTGTTGTCGCGAGCAAGCGTCATCAGCATGCCTGCACTACTGAAAGTCTTTGGACCCATGACGAATACCACCTGCCCTTCGTAGAGCTTCGGTTGCTGGTAGTCGGCAGGAATCTTAGGCGAGGGCATCTGATACAGTTCGTCTTTATGCCCATCGTTCTCCCAGTTCTTCTTCACTTCGGCAATCTTTGGATTATAAGCTGCCATGAGGTCGGAGAAACGCAGGTAGGTCGTGAAGTTCTTCAACTTGTCGGCAGGATAGAGGTGCTCCAGCAACTCGCCACAAAGCTGGCTGCTGCCACCGCCATTGTATTGCGCATCCACAACCAGCGTCTTGATGTGGTTTTCCTCCATCTTGGCGAACATGTCGTCCAGAAACCTGGCGAAGGGATAGTCGGGCGCATTCATGCACTTGTTGAACTGCAGATAACAGATGCTCTCTTCAGTAAAGAACTTGTAGTCGTAGAACGAATTGTGCGGACTCATCACTTGCGACATATCGACTTCCTCTGCATCATCTGCAGTCCCTGGCTCGTTCGCTGCCTTTTTGGCCGCCTGCATGCGTTGTACCGTAGCGATGTCGGTGTGCTTGTCGCGGAGGGAACCTAACACGGAAATCAGGGCGTCGGCAAAGGCCTCGTCAGATTCAATGTCCTTGCATTGCTCAAGTAGAGCGGCCTTCTTGGCGAACCATTCGGTGCGGCGTTCAGGTTTGATGTAGTAAGGGTGAGTGTCGGCCACCATATCCATGAACAGGATGGCGTCTTTCTGATACTTGTTGCCCGTCTGGTATTCCTTTTTCGTTTGGTAAACGGAGTCGTTAAGGGGCTTGAACTGGTTCAACGGAAGTTGCGCGAAAGATTGAACGACTGTAACAAGTAACAGTGTCAACAACATTCCACACCACTGGCATAATCTCTGTTTCATAACTTGAATATCCTTTTTATTGCTCTGTCAACTGTCCGGGTAGGCGGAGCTTTACTTTCTTAGGAAATGTCGCTTCGTAGGCTTCGAAAGCCTCTGGATGCTCGTCTGCCACAAAATAGCCCTTGGGAGGGCAATATGTCCCCTCACGATAACCCCAATAGCCGGGAATCAGTTCTTGAGCGAGAAAATA
>JAEEGI010022720.1_pt1 | contig 12367 bp, 13 predicted proteins | sample 8958751 | NCBI WGS metagenome assembly JAEEGI01 (sample SAMN16246545, study PRJNA631951) | gut metagenome | biome: gut microbiome; feature: rumen; material: KS-attached | host: Bos | place: Iran: Karaj | collected 2018-10 | reverse complement strand
AGAAAAGTATACTACTTCAATTTTTGAAAAGAGATATTATTAATATTTAAATCAATAAAAGAATAAATGTGAAACAAATATATTTAAAACATATATTAATAAAAGATCAAAATTACAAAAACTCCAAAATTAATAATTTTCCTTTTTCATTAAAGATGAAAGCTATATAAATTCACTTAACTTCTGAGTCTGAATCATAAATATTTTGGGATTCATTTTCATCTTCGCTACTTGAACTAAATTCTTCCCGAAAAATACAAGGTTTTTCATCTGGTTCACTAATTTGTTGAATTAATGATTTTTCGTCATTTATGTTTTCGATATTTGGATGTGAAGATTGAGTCGTAATTGATTTGAATGTAGTTGAATCACTCATTTTATTTTTTTGTGTAAAATATTTAAATATCCTTCTTTAATATCAATTTAAAATAATAATTTAATCTATTTCCTACAATTAACAATAATTAATAAGAAACAGGAATGATGACGTAATGATAAGGTAAAAATGAATAATTTTATATTGAATTTATTTTTTTTTTAACTCTTTTGACATTATGATTATCATTTTTTTTTATTTTATTATTTTTATTTTTTTGAATGAAAAAAAAGTAATCAATAAAAATTCAAAAATAAACTGTTTCAAAACAAATGTTCCAAAAAAACTATATGCTAGACATATTTTAAAGGGAGAAAATGAGAGAAAAATTATTTTTTTTTTCAAGAAACTCTTAGTTAATTCCCAGAAAAGTTGAAGACTATTGTTCTTTAGTTAATGGGAATTTATCTTAATTATAATATTGTTAATTTTGGTTTATTTAAAACTTATTTTGGTTTTTTTAGTTTTTTAATTGGAATTTCGATTTTAGATTCGAAATGTCCTTTTTTTAATTTTTATTTTCATTAATTTTAGTTTGAAATTATAATATTAATTAAATTATTTTTTTTTAAAATGCTAAAAAGCAAAAAATTTTGGTGTTATGAAATATGTGAAAAATATGATTTAACAGAAGAAATGTTTCAAAATTATAAAAAAAAGGGAAAATTTTATGAAGATGGATTATATTTTTATGATCAAATAGGAATAGGTGCTCATCCAGCAATAAAAGCAACTCAAGGAAATACTCCAACAGTTATTTCTTTTCAAAATGTTTTAGTTGACATAAATACAATAAAAATATTATATTATTTATTACCTTCTTCTAAAGTGACTTCTCTTCGTTTTTCTTCGAATAAATTTAATTTAACTAATCTTGAATTTATGATTGATTGCTTATTTACAAAAGAAAATTCTATTAATACAATAATTTATGAATGGAATGATAAAATTGTAATTGATGATAAGGATTATTCTATAAGTGATTTAAAGTCAATTGTAGATGAAAAGATATTAAATGATATTAAAAAATCACAAGAATTAATATTATCTTTTATAACAAGAGAACCAAGTAAATTAGAAGCTTTGTGTTTAAGAGGAGATTTAATAGGTGATGAAATGGCAATTAAAATATTTGAAGAGTTAAAAAATCCAAATAATAATATTAAAATATTAAATTTATTTAGAAATAATTTAACAAATGAATGTATAAAAGTATTTTGTGAAATGATAGAAATAAATAATAAGTTAGAAGATATTAATTTTGGAAGAAATCATTTAACTGATGAAAGTTTAGATTTAATAAAAGAAAATTATGGTATTTTTTTAATGACTCAAGAAGAAGTTGAAGAATATGGAAAATTAGCAAAAGAAAGACAAGATATAATAAATAAGAATATTAAACTAAAAGCAAGTAAAAAACCTGAATTAGAAGTCCCTCATTTAGATGAAATGAAAGAAATTGATGGTAAAAATTATAGAGTTAAAAATAGTACTTTAATTGCTTTTAATTTTATTCAAAATAATTTCACTGAAAAATCCTTTGATAAAATTAAAAGTCTTTTGGATGGTAATAATAAATTGGGGATTAGTGTTGATTATAAAATTTATAGTGAAGAACAAAGAAATTTATTTAATGATTCTAATGGACAATATTATCAAAGAGTTTATTTTTCTAAATAAGAATAAAGATTTTCTAAAATAAATATTTAAAAAATAATTGTTTTAATATATTATATCTCTTTTATTTAATTTCTTATTTTTCTTATATTTACATTCTTTATTTCATTAAATTAATTAAAATATAATAAATATTTTAAAAATAACATTTTATAAAAATAATAAATCAAATAATGAAAGCGAATAAAGTTGGAAATTATCGTTTTTTCAGAACATTAGGAGAAGGTTCCTTTGCTAAAGTCAAACGTAAATTTTAAAATATAACATATAAAATATAAAATTATAGTTGGAGTCCAAGAAATAATAAATCAAAAAGTAGCAGCAAAAATTCTTCAAAAATCAGGAATAAAAGACAAAGAAGTAGAAGATAAAGTAAAAAGAGAAATTCGTTTAAACAAATATTTCCGTCATCCAAATATAATAAGATTATATGAAGTAATAGAAACATCTTCAGAAATAATATTAATAATGGAATATGCATCAGGAGGTGAATTATTTGATATGATATGTCGTGGAAAAGTAAAATAAAAAAAGAATTTTAATATAATAATATAGTTAAATGAAAACGAAGCAAGGCGTTTATTCCAACAAATAATATTTGGAGTAGAATATTTACATACTCATCAAGTATCACATAGAGATTTAAAACCAGAAAATATATTATTAGATGAAAATAATAATGTTAAAATAGCAGATTTTGGTTTAAGTAATATAATGAGAGATGGTATATTTCTATATTCTTCATGTGGTTCACCAAATTATGCTGCTCCTGAATTAATTAATGGTAAATTTTATAATGGTGCTTCTATTGATATTTGGTCTTGTGGAGTTATATTATATACATTATTAACTGGATCTCTTCCTTTTGATGAAAAACAAATTCCTAAATTATATCAAAAAATTAGAGAATGTAAATATATTATTCCACAAATTTTAAGTGAACCTGCTAAAGATTTAATTTTTAGAATGTTACAAAAAGAACCTATTAATAGGATTAGTATACCTGAAATTAAACAACATAAATGGTTTAATAATAAGTTAAGCTTATATCAAATTATTGATAATTATAAATTTATTTATGGAAGTAGAAACAACGTTGATATGGAAATTATTGAAGAAATGAAGAAATTGGAAAAAATTAATTTTGAAGGTTATAATGATGATCAAATTAAACAAGCTATTATAAATAGAGAAAAAAAAGAATTTTGTGTTATTTATGAATTTTTAGAAACAAAAAAAAATGAAAGATTAACAAAAGAAAGAACAACAACATTAAAAAGTAAGAATATAATATTAAATAAAATTAAATTACAATTATACTTTAATAAAATATAGATGATGTGAATTTCTTTAAAAGAATTCAAATGACTGAAAAAACAGAAAATGTTCTTCAAAAGTTAAAAGAAAAATTCCAGCAAAAAAATATGGAAAATATAACTCAAGATAATATACAAGATATTCATCAAGTAAAAAAGAAAGGAGATGAACTTTGGAGAGTTGGTATTATTTGTAAAAAAGATCCTTATTTTTTAGCTCATGAAATATTAAAATGTTTAGAAAAAAATGGTTATGAATGGAAAATTATTTCAAGTTCTTATAAAATAAAATGCAGAAAAAAAAGAAGTGAAAGTGAAAAGGAAATTAATCCTAATGCTTTAAATGTTTTAATTCAAATTTTTGGTAATGTTGATCCCAAAGAAAAAGATGAATATTTAATTGATTTACATAAATTAAGTGGAGGAATAATGGAATTTTTGGAGTTTTCTAGTAATTTCTTATCTACTATACAAAGTGCTAATTTGATTGTTTTGAAATAATATTTAATTATATAATAAATTTAAAATTTAGGGTTTTTTACTTATTAAAGATTTGGAATAAATAGATTTTTAAGTTATAATTATTTTAATATTTTTATTATAATTTTTCATAATTGTTCCTATTAAAGGAATTTACAAAGAAATTTCATATTATGCATCTATCACTCCATATATCAATTTTGATGTGTTCAAATTTCAGGAGTAGCATAATAAAGATTGATCCCTTCTAATAATTTATAAATCCAATTCAAATTGTTTTTTATATATCATATTCTTTCTATTATATTATTTATTTTTATTGATATATCATCTAAATATTTTATTATAATATTTAATATCTTTTAAATTTTCGTCTTTCTTTATATTTCATTATATTTTTATAGGACAATGATGCACATAATCTTTTTTCCTTTGATGAATTTTTTTACCTTTATCTTTTATTCATTGTTATTTTTATTTGCTTTAATATATATATATATCATTTTTTGTATTTTATGAATCTTTATGTATTCCAAATGAACCTAGTTTTTTTATAAGTGAAAATCATTTAAAGACATTTTTTTTTCATAATTTTTTGATTTTATTTTTTACTTATTTAAAAACAGTTTATTTTATTTATTGGGGATTTATATTTTTTATATTTAATTTTCTAAATATTTTTAATATATAATAGAATTTGTTGGAAAGGAATTCCTAATGATGTCTTTATAAATTCTATCCCACTTTGTCCACCTGGAATAAATGTTAAGAAAAACATTATTGAAATTATTAATAATCCCATTGAAAAAAATAAACTAATAAAATAAATTTGTTTAAATGAAAAAATTAATCCAAAAACTATTGATAATATATATAATATTATTATAATCTGTCTTTCAATTAAAGTTTGAATAAATTGAGTACTTCCATAATAAAATAATAAACTTATAATAATAAAAATATTTCCTATATCATAAGTGAATAAAAATTGAGTAGGTTTTAATAATATTAAAGGTAAATTAAAAAAGCTTAGAATAATAAATATAATTCCAATTATAAAAAATATTAAAAATTTCTTATAAGAAGATTCTATTTGTAACTTTTGAAACAATTTATATAATTTTGTTGAAATAAAATCCTTAATTTCAATAAATTTATTAGAGATTACACTTTTAAAAACTGAATTATTAATATCTTCATTTTCTGAACTTAATTTTATATTATTTGTTGAATTTGTGTTTTTTTGATTTGAAATATTATCGTTTGGTGTTATACTATCATATGTTTCTTCTTCATTTTTTAATATAGTTTTTTCTTCATTTGACATTATAAAAAATGAAAATTCCTTTATTAAATTAAATATAACAAATTATAAAACAAATAAAAAAAATTAAATAAAATAAAAACATTTTTCCAAAAAAAATAAAAAATTATAGTATTTATAAAAATATAATAAAAATCTAACATACAAAAAAAACCAAAAAAATAATAAAAAATTAAAGCATTAAAAAATCAATAAATTAAAATATCTATAAAAATATTTAAACAAAAAATTTTAAAGTCTTTAAATCCTCTTCTCAAAAATAAGAATAGGAGAATCTCCAATATTTCAATTCTCAGTGTCATAATTTTTGATTTTTATCATTTTTTTATCTTTTTGTGTAATTGTCTGTCGGTTAAAATGGTTATCAATTATCCAATACAAAATTTAATTATTTTAAATATCCTCTATATCTAATTTGAAACATTCTTTTATTGTTTTATTCTTTTCATATATTAATAATCATTTTTTATGTTATAAAAAGATTGAAAAAAAAGAAAACTTATATCTTTTATTTTATTTCAAAATTTGAAAATAAATTATATTTCATTATTAAAAGAATAATTATCTCTTTTCTTTTGTATAAATATAATATTAATGTTGAGACCAAAATTTTTTTGGTTTTATTTTTTTAATTTTTTGATTATTTTAAAAAATTAACACTAAAAAATTGTATCTTTTAATAAATATATATATTAATAAAGACTATTTTAATTTTTTTTCATAATATTTTTTTAAATTGTTTTTTGTTTTTTTCTAAAGAAAACCATGAAATCACAAAATTATATTTCAAAATTAGAAAATTTAATTAATTCAAGTTATTCAAATCATTTAAATCCATTGATTAATTCCAATAATGATATATATCAACAAAAAAAATTACAAAATTCCAATTCAAATCCTAGAATATCAATTAAAAAAAGTACAAATATAACTATATCAACTTCAAATAAAAAGGAAGATTTTTTAAACAAATCAATGAATTTAAATATTAATAGTACAACTAATGCCAAAAATACAAAAAGAATTAATTATGTTTCTCCTCATTCAAAAAGTATTTCTATTTTAAAAAAAATGATTGAGGAAAATCCAAAAAGAATTAAAAAAACAGGATTAATTAATCCTTATAATAAACCTAATAAATTTAATGTTGGAAATGCTAATCAAGAAGATATTCAACATCAAATTGAAGATTTTACGAAAGAATTAAAAAAAAAAAATAATGGTCTTTCTTATATTAATAAACCTATTTCTTCATTTTATAATTTTAATTTTAATAATTATAATAGTCCTTTACATAGTAATCGGTTAAAAAATTTAATTAATGCTGAAAATGTATCTAGAATATTTAATAATTCCAACTTAGATTTTTTTAAAAGTAATCAAAAGAAATTTGGTGTTTATAATAATAAGAAAAAAAATATTAAATGTTATTTTGTTCCTGAAAATAAGAAATATAATAGTGAAAAAGTTATTGATGATTTCATGAGGGAATTTAATGAAAATAAAATTAAAGCTTTGTTTCAAAATAATAATTTAAGAAAAAGTCAATCTACTCATAATTTAAATTTAAATTTTTAAATAAATTTAATGTCTTTTCATTTTTTTATAAAAAACAAATATTTAATGTTTGTTAATATATATAAACATAAATTTCTTTTTTTTATATGATTGATGATTTTTTAATTAAATTAATTATAAATAAATATCAATTTACAAATAATAAATATAAATATAATATATCTAATATTAATTATTCATATAAATTTCCCAAATTTATATCATCATCACTAAAATTTAATTATTTAGCAATAGAATCAAGAGTGCTAATTATTATTATTATTCAAAATAATATAATATATTAAATTATGAAAAATTATTTTGATTACATTTTTTTTGGGGAATAGAACAGACACCTTCATTTATTTTTATTTTTTTATAATATGAATTCATTAAAATTATGATATCAATTTAATTTAATATATATAATGTTAAAGAAGTAAAAAAAAAATATATTTTCTGTTTTAAAAATACAATCTTAGTTTTTCATATATATATTAAACATATTTATATATTAAATACCTTAATTCTATATAAATCAACTACATATATGTTAAATTTTATACTTAACCTAATACTGAATATAAAATTTTTGAATTTTAAATCATAATAATCTGGATATATACAATTAACAATCATCAGACATAAAGTAAAATTATTTTTATAAAGGAATAAAATGTTCAAAATATTCTTTAACTAACTTTAAAAATAATTTATTAAATTTTGATATTTTGGATACAATAATACCATACTTTAAATAATGGATTTTTTCCATAAGTTGAATATAACATGAAATATCACTCAAAGCAATAACAGAAATTCTAATTTTATGATGTGAATTAATATTTTCTAAAAAAATTTCTAACTCATCTTTAAAACATTCACATTTTGAAATGGAAAAACAATTATTAATTTGATTATTTAATAATTGATAAATATCATTAACATTTAAATTTTTTCGTGAATTATCATCTGATAATAAAATAGAAAAAATATTAATAATAATATTTAAATTCTTTTTAATTGTATCTATAGGACGATTAATAACATTACTTTCCAAAATAATTTGACTTAAACAATTCTTTTTATTATATTCTTTTATAATATTACATAATTCTTCAAAATATTTACACAAAACAACTTTTAAGTTTTTTACATTTTCAAATTCTATTATTAATATTGTTGAATTATCACTTGTATCAGAATGAAAAGACATTTTTATTATCTTTTCAAAAGTAACATTTTTTTCATTTATTGAATAAACTTTATGAGAAAAAGAAATTAATTTATCTGAATGAAATGAGAATATTGTCATAAATTTTGCTTTTAAATCTTTATTAAAATATATTTCTGCATCTGCTCCTATTTCATCGAAATTTTTTTCATTTAAAAAATTAAAACATAAATAATTTTTCGTAAATAATTTAAGCATTTTTTGCTTTGAAAAAAGATTAGAAATTTTTAAAAGATCTTGATCAAAATGATATACAAAAGATATTTCACTATTTATGATATTAGAATTCATTTATTAAATTTATAATTATTATATTTTATTATTAATTATGATGTGGTGGATTTTTAATATTAAATTTATTTTTTTCAAATATAATATATTTTTTTCTTGAACTCTTAATTTAAATAAAATAAATATTTAAAAAAATAAAATCTAATTTTAAAATATTTAATTAATCATTGATTTACTTTAATCATTTAAAATATCTTCAGGAGAAGGAATAATAATAATCTTTCTTTTTCATTATGATTTTTTTTTGCAAAAATTTGTTATTTTTTCTCTTGGATAATATATTTTATAAGTTGAATTATTTTCAAAAATATAAATCTTATTTTCATACTTTTGACTTCTTTGATGTCTTTTTCATCACTTTCATAAATATCCATCATATATATCATTTATATATTATCTTTATTTTTTAATGTTATATCTGAAAATTATTCTATTTTTTTATTTTTTTTATTTTGGGTTTTATTAATTTTTATGGTAATACTGTCTTATATATTTTTAATAAGGTTAAAATACTCTTCAAGATTTTTTTTGGAAAAATTAACTTTTTAAAATTAAATGTATTTCACTTTTTGATTCATATATTCTGTTCTTTAATTCTTCATTTTCTCTAAATGTATTTTATTTATATGTTTATTTTAATTTTATTAAAATATGATTTATAATTTTTATTTATATTATTATTTGTTGAAATAAGAATATTTTGTGATTGTAAAAATAATTTTTTGAACTTTATTTCTCTTTTTTTCTTTAAATATTTCATTAAAAAAATTTAAATTTGGATAAATTGTTTGAAGTTTATTTAAACAAAGTGTTTAGATCAATTCATTTATTAATATAAATCTTCAAAATATTTTTCTTCATCTCTTTCATTATCTCTTTAATTTGTATCATATTATCTATTTTAATAAAAATTATTGTTCTTGAATTTCTACTTCATATTTAAAAAAAAGTTAAAATTTGTTAAAAAAATTGTATAAATATTTTCTTAAAAAATTTAAATATTTTTATATTTTATAATTTATTAGTTAAGCTTTATATATATTACATTTTAATTAATTTAAATATTATTTTTTGCCTTATATTCATCAATAACAGAATTTTGTAAATCAATTATTGCATCCAGAACTTCATCACTTTGATTTTTTAATAATTTATCAAAATCACTATTCCCATCATTTCCTCTTTTCATACTTAAAACATTAATAGAATATAATAAAAGTAATTTTTGTTCTTCAGTTAAACCTCTTAAACTATTTATTAAATTTTCATCTCCACTTTGATTATTTTTAACATATATGATATCATTTTTAGCTTTCCATAAATCTTCATTTGGTTTTAAAGGTTTATTTTTATCAATAGCTTGTAAATTAATTCTTAATTGTCTTCCTTTATAATCTTGATTTTCTAAATTTCTTAAAGCACTTGCAGCGATTTCAGCATTTACATATTCACAAAACCCATATCCTTTTGGTTTTTTAGTTTTTTCATCTGATTTTATTTCAAAAAATTTAACTGGTCCTACTAGTGATAATGTTTCTTTTAATGATTCTTCATCATAATCATAAGGTATATTCCCTACAAAAAGTGATTTCGGATAGTCCATTATTTTAAAAAAAATTTTTTGTTATTATAATTATATTAATTATTGATATTTATTTTATTTTAAATATTTTTCTTTTTATTAATAAAGCATCTTTATTTTATTGTTTATTATATATATTAAGAATAATTTCTTTCTCAAATATTATTTATTTAAGTTATTCATATATTTCCTATAGTCAAAAGATAAATATAACTTTTTCAAAAAAAATGTTTATGAAAAATAATATATTATTATTGAATGATATTCAATTTTACTAATTTAAGAATTTAAAATTAAACAATAAAAGTAATCAAAAAGAAATTTTTAAGAAGAATAATACTAATTAAAAATATAATTTATTTATTATAATATTTTTGTAATAATATTTAATTAAAACTTCATATATCAAAATAATACATTTCTAACATCTTTTTATCTTTTTCTTATTCTTTTTTCAAATTTTTAATTTTTATTATTACCTTTTAAGTTTTGTTTTTTTTTAAAGAATTAAGAATCTCAATTTCAAAATCAAATAATTGTTACCTTATTATTTAGTTTATATTAAATAATTTTTTAAAATAAAAACCTTAAAATATTATAAATTAGATAAATGGGAAATCAACATTATATATCTTATCGTAATAAATATAAATATAGTCTACCTTTTAATCAAAATTTAAATAGTGAAATAGAAAATTCTATTAAAAAAAGAGGGGCATTAACTCCAAATAAAGATCTTTTATCTAAAATTTCTTCAAATGATTGTATTAGCAGTCATAGTGCTTTAACAACTTATAAAATAAAAAAAACAAAAAAAAATTTGAAAAAGAAAATAAAAATTACAAATATTGAAAATTTAATAATTCAAATTTATAATGAAAATATAAAAGAAAATAAATTTTCTTTATTTTCTTGTGTTTTTAATTGTGAGATTTATAAAAGAAAAAGCAATACAAATTCAAACAATAATTTAGATAATTCATCTTCTTTAAAAATTCCTTTTGATATTCTTCCAATCAATAAAAATGATATAACAGAATCTTTATTTATGTCACCAGAAGAAATAAATTATTTTAATGAAATTTATAAAACTAAGAATAATAACAATAAAGAAATTAAAAAAAGAAAAAGTCAAAAAAATCCAATGATTCCAAATCACATTGCAAATATAAATTCAGTTAATATAAATATAAAATATATTTCAAACAAAAACAACACTAATTTATTAAAAGAAGAAGATTTTCAAAATATAAAAGAAATAAAAAGAGATAGTCAAAACGATAGTAATAAAACATATAAAGAAATTATAGATGCTTTAAATAATGTAGAAAATAGAAAAATAAATAATAAAGATAATATAAATAATATTAAAAATTTAAATAAAATTCCCGTTTTTACAATACAAACATGTGGAAAAAATTTCAAAGTAACAAAAGGGGAATTATATAAAAAGAAAAGACCATCTAAAGGATTTAGACTCCCAAAAATGGATTGTTCTACAAACGAGTTGATTACCTTCACTCCCACTTTCACCTCTTAATATACATCGCCCTTTATTTATCAAATTTTTTTTTTGACTATATTAATCCTATTAATATCTTATTCTCTTTTTATCAATTTATTAATATTTTTTATCTTATTTTACTTTTAATAATCAATTTAATGCTTCTACGTCATTCTCTATAATTATTTAAATTTCATTATAGAATAATATAACTATCAAATACCTTTTTAATAATAATATTAAAATATATTATTTATTCATTAATTATTTTTTTTGTTAAAAAAATTAAAATTAAATTTTTCTAAAAGTTTTTATAAACCATTAAATGACTACAAACCCAAATAATGAATTTCCTCAACAAAATCAAAAAGAAATTTATAAAAAATCTGAATCTTTTAATAAAAAAAGTTTTAGGAGTGCAGAACACTATAAGAAAATAGATCAAGTAGGAGAAGGAACATTTGGTAAAGTTTATAAAGCTCAATTAGAAGATCCTAATGATAAAAACAATCATAAAATTTATGCATTAAAGAAAATATTAATGGATAATGAAAAAGAAGGTTTTCCAATAACTGCTCTAAGAGAAATAATGATATTAAAAAGATTGAAACATAAAAATATAATTCCATTAAAAGAAATAGTAACATCTAAACCAAAGGAAAAGAATAAATATAGAGGAAATGTATATTTAGTTTTTGAATATATGGAACATGACATAAGTGGCTTAGGGAATTTAAAATCTAATTATACAATTCCAAATATAAAATGTATAATGTATCAATTATTAGAAGGATTACAATATCTTCATTCGAATAATATAATTCATAGGGATATAAAAACAGCAAATATATTATTAAATAATAAAGGAGAAATTAAAATAGGTGATTTTGGTCTTGCAAGAGAAATACCACCTTCATTAAAGAAAAAAATTACTAATAGAGTAGTTACTTTATGGTATAGAGCACCAGAATTATTATTTGGTGAAGTACATTATGGTCCTGCTATTGATATGTGGAGTATTGGATG
>JAEEGI010022718.1_pt1 | contig 12368 bp, 10 predicted proteins | sample 8958751 | NCBI WGS metagenome assembly JAEEGI01 (sample SAMN16246545, study PRJNA631951) | gut metagenome | biome: gut microbiome; feature: rumen; material: KS-attached | host: Bos | place: Iran: Karaj | collected 2018-10 | reverse complement strand
AAAAACTGTGACATGGTTTTCTCCTTACAAAGAAAGACACGGTTCCGAAGCAGCGCTCCGGAACCGGAATCTGACTGTTGTTTTGCTTATTTGATCAAAGCAGCCTGCACGTTGTAGGTTTCGGCGATCGCATCGACCGTACCGTCGGCAATGGCAGCGTCAAGGAAGGCGTTGAATTTTTCAACAAGGTCGGAGCCCTTGCGGAAGCCGACGCCGTATTCTTCGTCGTTGAGGCCGACCGTGTAGGTCAGGTTCGCGTAGCTGGTGCCTTCACCGACCATGGCAGCCGCCATGAGCGAGTCGATGATCGCGGCGTCGCAGGTGCCGGCGGCAACTTCCTGCAGCGCGGTCGCCTGGTTTTCCACCTCGGTGATCTTGAAGCCGAGTTCGGTGGCGACTTCTTCGCCGGCGGATCCGTTTTCAACGGCGAACTGCAGATCCTTGCAGGCTTCGGCGGTCTGATAGTCCGCAGCCTTGTCGGCCGGGACGATGACGATCTGCTGGTTGTTGCAGTACGCCTTTGAGCAATCCATCGCAGCCTTGACTTCTTCGGTCAGCGTCATGCCGTTCCAGACGCAGTCGATGGTTTTGCCGTCGAGCTCGGTGACTTTGTAGTCCCATTCGATCAGTTGGAATTCGACGGCGACGCCGAGCGATTCAGCAAACTTCTTCGCAAGATCCGCGTCAAAGCCGACCCACTCTTCGCTGCCTTCATCCTGGAAGTCCATCGGCGCGAAATCGGTGATACCGACGACGAGGGTGCCTTTGCCCTGAATATAGGCGAGATCGGAATCCGCGGCGGGTTCTTTATCGCCGCAGCCGGCGAGCGCGAAGCAAAGACCGATCATCAGAACGGAAAGAACGAGAGCAATGATTTTTTTACGCATGATAAAATCTCCTTTTGTTTGGCGCCGTTCGGGCGCTTTAGTGTGCTAACATAGTAACACGCTGCAACCGTTTTGTCAAGAGATATTTCGGAAAAAGACGAAATCTGCCGACGCGTCCGCGGGGCCCTGTATGTGGAATTTTAACGAATTATTCACACATTTTCTCCAAAAGATGGTAAAATATACTAGGAATCATCTTTGGCGAAGGAGGATGACGTATGGACAAATTTTCACTCATACTGGAAAAGGTCAAAGGTAAAGTCGATATCAAAATGATCCTGACGCTCGTCAATGCCCTCATGGGCCTGCTGCGCAGCCTGATCGAGGCGAAGCAAAGCGACACGGGGACAGACATCATCTGAACCAACCGGACGGCGCACCTTTGAACAAAACAAAAATCCGTGCAGGAGACGCTCCTGCGCGGATTTTTATATTCTGTTTTATCTCAGTTGACCACGTTGCGCGGCGCGCCTTCCAGGAACGAGAGCAGATTGCCGCGGAAGATCTCCATCAGCCGGCTGCGCGCCTCAAAGCTCGCCCAGGCGATGTGCGGCGTGATGATACAGTTTTCGCAGGCGAGAAGGGGATTGTCGGCTTTCGGCGGCTCGGTGGAGAGTACGTCCGCGCCGGCGCCCGCCAGCCGGCCGCTCTGCAGCGCCGCGGCGAGGGCGGCTTCGTCCACAACGGGACCGCGCGACGTGTTGATGAGATACGCCGTCGGTTTCATCTTCGCAAGGAAGGCGTCGTTGACGAGACCGGTCGTTTCCGGCGTCAGCGGACAGTGCAGGGTCACGACGTCGCTCTCTCGGAGCAGGGTGTCGAGGTCAACGAAGCTGACGCTGCCGAAGCCGTCGTACTGCCGCGTGTGGGGAGAAACCGCGAGTACGCGCATGCCCATCGCGTTCGCGATCTGCGCGACGGCTTTGCCGATCCGGCCGAAGCCGAAGATGCCGAAGGTTTTGCCGTGCAGCTCTCTGAGCGGCGTTTTCCAATAGCAGAAGTCCCTCGAGCGCGTCCAGTCGCCGGCTTTGACGCTGTCGTTGTGCAGCCCGACGTGCGTCGTCAGCTCCAGCAGCAGCGCGAATACGAGCTGCGCCACGCCGTTGGTGGAATAGGCGGGGATGTTGCAGACCGGGATGCCGCGCGCGCGGGCGGCGGCGCCGTCCACCACATTGTAGCCGGTGGAAAGCAGCAGGATGCACTGCAGGTCGGGCAGGGCGTTGATCGTTTCGGCGGAAACTACGGTCTTGTTCGTGACGAGGATGTTCGCCCCGGCGCTGCGCTGCGCCGTCAGCTCCGGCGGGGTATATTCATAGACCGTCCAGTCGTCCACACAATCGTTCAGCCAGTCCCACGAAAGATCGCCAGGGTTTTCTGCATAGCCGTCCAAGATGACAAGTTTCAAAGCAATCATCCTTTCATCGGTTCTTTTTCTCATTATATCACAAAAACAAAAAAAGAAAACTTGACAGAAGGAAAAATTTTCTATGAAAAACTCCTTATTTTTTTATTAAAATTGTTGACCGATTGCACGGTTCATAGTAGAATAATATCATGTATAACTGTCTATTGGTCAGGAGGCTGACGCTTGCAAAAGAAACGAAGCCGCAGCAATGTGATGAACTTCGCCGCGTTCATCTGCTTTCTGCTTGCGCTCGGGATGATCATTTTTCTTCGTCTGTCGCAGATGGAAAGCGTGCTGCAATGGTACCAGAAATATACCGACGCGCTCTCATCCTTTGAGCAGTGGATCCAGAAATACGGCGCCACCTGGTATTCCGTGCTGATCATCCTCGCGAACTTTATGCTCAAGGCTGTGATTCCGTGGTTTCCGCTGTCGTGTATCTGCGTGGCGTGCGGGGTGCTGTTCCCCGCGTATCTCGCGATCCCGATCAACACGGTCGGTGCGGCGCTCCTGTTTACAATCAAATATTTCTGGGGCAAGAAATACGGCGGCGGCAACGCCGAAAAGCTGCTTGCCAAAAACGAAAAAGCGGAGCAGCTCGTCGAACGCAGCAAGATCGGCTCCGCCGTGGTGCTGTTTTTTCTGCGGTTCTTCCCGTGTATTCCGATCAATTCGGTCAGCCGCCTTTACGGCACAAGCGATATCGGCTACTGGAAGTATCTGATCGTGTCGCTGCTCGGCTTTTCCTATAAGCTGTTTTCCTATACGATCATCGGCCGCAGCGTGTACGATCCGATGTCCGCAAGCTTTTTGCTGCCGTTCATTTTGCTGTTTATCCTCTCCGGACTGGTGCTGCTGGCGTTCAACGGCGTCGTCAGTCTTTCCAAGGGAGAGATCAGTCTCAATTGACATTCGCCGGCGTTTGCCGCGATGCGATAGATCAACCAAAAACCGAAAGGGAGATGAGTGATGGCTGCGTATCAACAACTGAAAACGCTGCTTGCGTCCCGTGCCATGGACGAAGCGTTTTCCCGTGTTTACATACCGGCACAGTTCGACACCCAGTATCAGCGGTTCACGCAGGTGCTGGAGGAATTCAAAGCGCGGTTCGACGAAAAGGGGACGCGCGACATCCGCCTGTTTTCCGCGCCCGGCCGTACGGAGGTCGGCGGCAACCATACCGACCACAACTACGGTAAGGTGCTCGCTGCGTCGATCAGTCTCGACGTCGTTGCGGCGGCGGCGAAAAACGACGAGGGCGTCGTCCGGATCAAATCGGCGGGCTACCCGATGGACGTCGTCTCGTGCAGCGACCTTGCGGTGCGCGACGCGGACGCCGGCCGCAGCCGCTCGCTGGTGCGCGGGATGCTCGACCGGTTCGTACAGCTCGGCTACAAGGTCGGCGGCTTCGACGCGACGACGGCGTCGCAGGTGCTTTCCGGCTCGGGACTTTCGTCTTCCGCCGCGTTCGAGGTGCTGATCGGCACGCTGATCAACCACCTTTACAACGATGGCAAGGTGTCGCCCGTGGAGATCGCAAAGATCGCACAGTATGCCGAAAACGTCCATTTCAAAAAGCCCTGCGGTCTGCTGGACCAGATGGCATGTTCCGTCGGCGGCTTTGTGACGATCGACTTTGCCGATCCGCAAAAGCCCGTGATCGGCAAGGTGGCGTTTGATTTCGCCTCCTGCGGGCACGCGCTGTGCATCGTCGATACCAAGGGCAGCCACTCCGACCTGACAGACGATTACGCCGCGATCCGCAGCGAGATGGAAGCCGTCGCCGGCTTCTTCGGCAAGAAGGTGCTGCGCGAGACCGATAAGCAATCGGTCCTCGACAACGCCGCCGCGATCGCAAAGCAGTGCGGCGAACGCGCCGTTTTGCGCGCGGTCCATTTCTTCAACGAAAACGAGCGGGTCGATAAAGAGGTGCAGTCGCTCGAAAGCGGCGATTTCGAAGCGTTCAAGCGCCTTGTGATCGAAAGCGGCTTTTCGTCCTATCTTTACAATCAGAATGTATTCACATCCAAACGGCCGAAGAACCAGCCGCTGTCGCTGGCGCTGCTGGTCAGCGAGGAAATTTTGCGCGGCCGCGGCGCGTGGCGGGTCCACGGCGGCGGTTTTGCGGGAACGATCCAGGCTTTCGTGCCGCTGGATATGCTCGACAGCTACGCGAACGCGATGCGCGCGCTGTTCGGGGATGACGCTTGTTATGTCCTGAATATCCGCCCGGTCGGCGGCGTTCAGATCAGTTAAATCACATTATTGAAGGAGCGATTGTTATGAAAAACGTATCAAAACGAGTATTGTGTGTCCTGCTCGCGCTGCTGATGCTGGCGAGCATGAGCGCCGTGCAGCTTGCCGGCGCGGCGGCGACGGTCGGCAAAGTGGAAACGCTGAAAGTCTCGTCTGTGGCACAAAATAAGATCACCCTCAAATGGAGCAAAGTCAACAAGGCGAGCGGCTACTGCGTCTATTCCTTTGACGCAAAGAAGGAGCTCTGGTCGGTCGAGACCTATACGACCGACACGACCTTCACCGCCAAGAGCCTGACGCCCGGCACGAAATACACCTATAAGGTCGCTGCGTATCAGAAGGACGGCACGACCCGCGTCTTCGGCAAAGATTCGCCGACGGTGTCCGCGCTGACGAAGCCCGACCGCGTGACGAAGCTGACCGCAAAGGTTTCGAAATCCGTGAAGGTCAAGCTGACCTGGGACGCCGCGCGCGGCGCGACCGGCTATGTCGTCTATGCCAAGAGCGGCGACAAATACAAGAAGGTCGCAACGACCAAAAAGCGCACGTACACAATTGCCTACAAAGCGGCCCCCGGCGTGATGTATTATAAAGTCAGAGCATACGTCAAGAGCGGCAAGACCACCCAGTATGCCGCCAAGTACAGCCCGGTCGCGAAGGTCAAGGCGCTGCCTGACGCCGTGACCAGTCTGACCGCCACCAACATCGGCGGCGCTTCCGCCACACTGAAGTGGAAGGCGGCGAACGGCGCGTCGGCGTATGTCATCTTCAAAAAGGACGTCGGTACGGACGGCAAATATGAACAGGTTGCCGTCACGAAAAAGACGACCTACGAAGTCAAGTATCCGGCGTCTCCGCGCACGGTCTATTACAGCGTGCAGTCAAGAGCGACAGTCAACGGCAAGACGACGCTGGCGGCTGTGAGCCAGCCGGTCTATATCTCCCTTTGGCCGAAGCCGGTGAGCGCCGTGTTCGTCAAGAAGGCGGGCCATGATTCGCTGACGCTTGAATGGGCGAAGGCAGACGGCGCGTCGGAATACCATGTCTATCAGTATATCGGCGGCGAACTGCAGGAGATCGGCACGACCGAAAAGACCACCTTTGTGGTGACAGGTCTGGAGCCGGAGACCAGCTACAGCTTCCGTGTCCGCGCAGTCGCGAACTATCTGGGACAGATCACCGAGACCGAGATCAGCCCGGTTTTGACCACGATGACCAACTTCGGTACCGTGAAGGGCGCGACCGTCGTGCTCAACAGCAACAACACCGCCGTGCTTTCGTGGAACGCCCTGGAGGGTGCCTCCGGCTATCAGGTGGAAAAGAAGGACGGCGACACCTGGAAGCTGATCGGCGAAAGCAAGACCACGCTGATGAACATCTCCGACAAGGAGAGCGGCGATAAGCTCGGCGTCGGCAAGACCTATTACTACCGTGTCCGCGCCTTTGTGGAAGAGAAAGGCGAAAAGGTCTATTCCCCCTACACCGATGTGATCGAAGTCCATTCCGTCCCCGGCAAGCCGGAAAAGGCGAAGGCGGCGGCTGGCTCCGACCATGCGATCGTGCTGGACTGGCCGGCAGTGGAAGGCGCAGACGGCTATCATCTTCAGTATTACAACAAGAACGGCAAATGGATCGACGACGTTGACGTGCTCGGCGCCGACGTTCATACCTATACGAGCAAGGACGGCAAGGTCCGCACCTATTACGCGAAGAAGAACCAGACCGAGAGCGGCACCTATCAGTTCCGCGTGGCGGCGGCTGTGGTCAACGCCGGCAGACTGACCTACGGCGCCTACGGCGATCCGATCTCCTTCAAGTACACCTATGAGCCGGAACCGGAGCAGATCTATTCCGAGGCGACGACGATCAACGGCGTGTTCGGCTATCTGTACGATCCGAATGAAAACGTCTTCTACACCGCGGACGACCCGTGGCAGCGCAACTTCGGCTTCAACAAGCTCTACGACTATGCGTCGCAGTTCGTCTGGATCCAGTATGACACCACGCGCTTCTACTTCACCTATCAGGATTCCGACTGGATGGTGCAGCCGTGGAAGGGTCAGTACGGCATTCTCCTTTACGGCGCGGAGCTCGGCGTCTATAAGAAGTACACCGACCGCGAAGCGGATCACTATGACTGCGCGCAGGATCAGGACCGCCTGCAGATGTCGATGGAATTTGAACGCTACTACTTCAACGACGACGGCACGACCGGCGAATGGAGACATGAGTTCAACCGTCCGTATGCGACCTACTGGTGGTGCACCGGCTTCAAACTGTCCGGTCTGATCCGTCTGGTTCAGCCGCTCGACGCCAACACCGTCAACGAAAACGTGAATAAGCAGAACTATCCGGAGCTGCGCGCGAATTACCGCGTCACGATGAAGGACTTTGAGATGCTGGAAGTCTTCCTTGATGCAATGAAGGAAGTCGGCTACAAGCAGATCAATTATAAAGAAGGCGTCAAACCGAAGAACCTGGAATTCGCCTATCACGATCTGGACGTGTACTTCCCGTTCTAAAAAACGCAACCCGATGCCACCGCTGCGGCGGTGGCATTTCTGCAAAGGGGGATCCGTATGAAAGAGACTGCGCGGATTGTTTCCGCTTTCGGTACGCCGCAGATCGGCGGCGCGACGCCGGAGGAGCAGGCGTTTTTACAGCGTCTTGTTGCCGTGACGCCCTCGCCGCGCCAGAAAGCGCACGAGACGCTCGAATATTACAGCTTTCTGCACTTCGGCATGAACACGATGACGAACCGCGAATGGGGGACAGGCGACGAGCCGGCGACGCTGTTTGCACCGGCGACGGTCGACACCGACCAGTGGTGCCGCGTCCTCAAAGAGAGCGGCAGCCGCGGCGTGATTTTGACGGCGAAGCACCACGACGGCTTTTGCCTCTGGGACACGAAAACAACGACCCACAGTGTGATGCACTCCCCCTACGGCAAGGATGTGCTGCGGCAGCTGCGTGAAAGCTGCGACAAATACGGGCTGCGGCTCGGCGTCTATCTTTCGCCGTGGGACCGCAACGCCGCCTGCTACGGGACCGGGGAATACAACGACTTCTTCGTCGCCCAGCTGACGGAGCTTTGTTCAAACTACGGAGATTTGTTCGAGGTCTGGTTCGACGGCGCCTGCGGCGAAGGACCGAACGGGAAACGGCAGCGCTACGACTGGCGGCGGTATTACAGCGTGATCCGCGCGCTGCAGCCGGACGCCGTGATCGCGATCAGCGGGCCGGACGTGCGTTGGATCGGCAATGAGGGCGGACGTGTACGCGAAAGCGAATGGAGCGTTGTCGGCGCGCCCGCCGTGTTGTCGGACCGCGTCGCGGCGCAGTCGCAGCAAAGTGAAACCGATCTCTCGTTTGACCGCTGTGAAGCCGACCTCGGCAGCCGGGACGCGCTGCAAAACGAGACGGACCTCATCTGGAGCCCCGCAGAGGCGGACGTTTCCGTGACGACGGGCTGGTTTTACCACGGGAGAGGCTACTACCTTTTCCGCAAAAAGCGGACGGCGAAACAGCTCGTTTCGATCTATTTCAACACCGTCGGCGGCAACGCTTCTCTCTTGTTGAATGTTCCGCCCGACAAAAACGGCTTGCTTTCCAACCGCGAACAGCGGACGCTGCGCCGTGTCAGGCAGCAGATCGACGCCGCCTTCCGCACGCCGCTGCAGCCGTTGCTCACTCTGCTTTCCGCGGATGGGACGGTGATTGACGCGCAGGGGCTCGCAAACGGCGAAACCGTGCTGTTTCCGGCGGGTGCGTTCGTGCTGCGGTTGTCGTTTGACAGCGCTCAGCCTGTGCGGACGCTCGTGCTCGGAGAGGATACCGCGTACAGCCAGCGCGTCGAGCGCTTCTCCGTCTGGGCGGAGGACGCACACGGCGACGTGCGCAAGCAAAAAAGCGCGACCGTGATCGGACACATGAAGATTTTGCGTTTCTCCCGCCCGGTCAGGACAAAAACGCTGTATGTGGTGATCGAGCAGGCGCGGGATGTGCCGGCGCTCTGCCTGTGCAAAGTGTGGCGGTGAAACTGCCTTGCCGTCAATCCAACCGAGTTTTGCCGAATAGAAAGGGTTCTTTCATGATGCATAAAAAAGCATTTACCATATTGCTTCTCGCCGCGCTGCTTTTCACCCTTTGTGCCTGCGGCGCGCAGCCGGAACCGGCGCTGACACAGCCGCAGACGACCGAAGCTACAACCGCGCCGACAACGACGGCAATGACAACGACAACGACCGCTCCGACGACAACGACGGAACCGACGACCACCGAACCGCCGGTGTTCTCCGTCGATGACGTCGCCATGACCGCGACGCCAAACAGCAGCTGCTTTTCCAAAATCGGCTACAGCGGGGCGTTCGAGACCCTCGTCGTGACCTTCCGCGGCAGCGGTCAAACCTACTGCTATACGAATTTCACCGCGGCGGACTGGGCGGCGTTCCGGTCGGCGGACTCCCTCGGGAGCTATTACAACACGCATATCAAGGGCAATTATCCCTGTGAAAAGCAATAATACAGCAAAAAAACACACTTTTTTGGAAAAATCCCCCTGCGTCAGGGGTTGCTTGTGACGCTGCGTCATGTGCTACACTTGACGCGAAGGAGGTGGAAAGCTATGTCCACTTACACAACCGGAGAGATCGCAAAGCTTTGCGGCGTGACCGTCCGCACGGTCCAGTACTATGATACGCGCGGCATCCTTGTGCCGACTTCTCTTTCCGAAGGCGGCCGGCGGCTCTACAGCGACGACGACCTGCGGCGGATGCGCGTGATCTGCTTTCTGCGCGAACTGGGGCTGCCGATCGACACGATCGGGCAGATTCTCGAAGAAGAAGACCCCGGCAGCGTGATCGAACTGCTCTTGCAGCAGCAGGAGACGGTGCTGCGGCAGGAGATCGACACGCAGACGGAAAAGCTAGAAAAACTGGAAGCGCTGCGGCGAGAGCTGAAAAGCGCAGGCGAGATCTCGGTGGAATCCATCGGCGACATAGCCTGTACCATGACGAACAACAACAAACTGAAGAAAGTACGCCGGACCTTGATTCTGACAGCGATCCCGGTCGGGATCCTTGAAATCGCGGGTATCCTCTTGTGGATCTTGAAAGGCGTCTGGTGGGTGTTCGCGCTCTACGTGATCGTTGCGATCCCCTGGGGTATCGTGATCTCGCGCTATTACTTCAAGAACACCGCCTACCTTTGCCCGCAGTGCCACACGGTGTTTCAGCCGACGTTCAAGGAGGCTTTCTTTGCGCGGCACACGCCGAAAACGCGCCGCGTGACCTGCACCCACTGCGGTCACAAAGGTTTTTGCGTGGAGGTTGCGGCGGAAGACCTGCCGGCGGCAGACAAGCAGTAATCAAACATCAACCGTAGGGGCGGCCATTGGCCGCCCGTTTTCTTTTTGATTTGCTATTGCAAACAGCGGAAAAAAGCGGTACAATATGGAAAACGATCAAAGGAGGGAGAGCGGATGGCGACAATCGCGGCGAAAGCGCCGCGCGATTTTGCGCAGGGACCCATCTGGAAAAACATCCTCGCGCAGGCGCTGCCGTTGACGGCGGCGCAGCTCGTGCTGCTGCTGTATAACGTCGTGGACCGCATCTACCTCGGTCACATGGGCGGCGACGGCATGCCGCTCACCGGCGTCGGGCTGACCTTCCCGGTCGTGACGATCGTGATGGGGTTCGCGGCACTGTTCGGAATGGGCGGCGTCCCGCTGTTTTCAATCGCCCGGGGAGAAGGCAACGACGACCGCGCGGGGCGCATCCTCGGCAACGCATGCTGCCTGCTCCTGATCAGCGCGGCGGTATTGACCGTTGCGGGCGAAGCCTTCTGCCGCCCGGTTTTGTACGCCTTCGGCGCGAGCGACGCGACGATCGTCTATGCCGAACCCTATTTACGAGTCTATCTGTGTGGCGCGGTCTGTCCGCTCCTCGCCACGGGCCTGAACGGCTATATCAACGCGCAGGGCTTTCCGAAAATCGGGATGATTTCCGTCGTGATCGGCGCGGTCTGCAACATCATACTCGACCCGTTGCTGATCTTCGCGCTGAAGCTGGGCGTCGTCGGCGCGGCGCTTGCAACCGTGATCAGTCAGGTGGTCTCCGCGGCGTGGGTGCTGCGCTTTCTGACCGGAAAGCGCGTCCCGGTCCGGCTGACAAAACAAAGTCTGCGGCTGGAAAAAGGCATCGTCGCCGACATTTCCAAGCTCGGCACGGCGAACTTCATCATGCAGGGTACGACCTGCCTTGTGCAGATCGCCTGCAACAAGACGCTGCAGCAGTACGGCGGCGACCTCTACGTCGGCGTGATGACCGTGCTCAATTCTGTGCGCGAGATCTTCATGCTCGCGGTGACCGGGATCGTCAACGGCGCGCTGCCCGTCATCAGCTACAACTACGGCGCAAAGCTGTACGACCGCGTCAAACAGGGCATCCGTTTCAACACGATTGGCGGCGCGGTCTATACGCTGCTCGTGTGGGCGCTGGTGGTGTTTTTCCCGCGCGTCTGGGTATCGGTTTTCACCGACGACCCGGCGATGATCGATACCGGCAGCGCCATGCTGCGCATCTACTTTTTCGGGTTCGTGTTCATGGCGCTGCAGTTCGCGGGCCAGTCCACGTTCCAGGCACTCGGCGACGCGAAGCACGCGATCTTCTTTTCGCTGTTGCGCAAGGCGATCATCGTGGTGCCGCTGACGCTGCTGCTGCCGCTGACGTCGCTCGGCGTCAAGGGAGTGTTCTGGGCGGAGCCGATCTGGAACCTTGTGGGCGGCACGGCGTGCTTTGTGACGATGTATTTCACCCGCTATCGAAGATTGGGAAAGGAATAAACAAGTCTGCAAGGCGGAAGGATTGTTGAAAACGGCACCTAAAATAAAGAGTGAACAGGAGAAAGAAAAATGCTTAAAATAGAAAAGGTCTTTGAAAGGGATATTGACTTATTTGTTATCAACAAGTTTATCAATGATAATCACTTTAGCGACCTCTTTTTAGATAAAATAGGAATCAAGGGGTTTTCGGTTGAGAAGTGCATTCATTCTTTCTTTGACGAAAACGGGGAAAGTGATATCACCGTAATTCTTTCAAATCATGACAATCATAGAATTGGATTATTAATTGAAGATAAGATAAACGCTATTGCAATGCCAAATCAATACGAACGTTATAAAACAAGAGGAAAAAAACTAGTTGCTGCAAAAGAATTTGATTGTTTTTATTGCTTTATCATTGCACCGCAGGAATATCTCAAATCAAACGCAGAAGCCCAAAAATATGATTATCGTGTTTCATATGAAGAAATACTAAACCGAATTGCTGGAGATAGATTTGGAGAAGAGTTGATTCAGGAGGCACTTCGAGAAAAGAAAAAAGGGTACAGTGTTGTTGAAGACAAAGCAGTAACACTTTTTTGGAAAGAATACTACGATTTAGTTGAAAACAAGTTTCCAATGTTGAATATTAGAAGAAATAATGGAGCAAGGGGAAGAGATGCTTGTTGGCCGTTGTTTTTAACGCCTATCAAGTATATTCAGATATATCATAAATCTGACAGGGGTTTTGCGGATCTTTGCTTCCCGGGTGTTTCTCAAAAGTATTATGAAATCTTTGATCTAATAAAAGAACACTTAAAAGAGGATATGTCGTTAAAGAAAACTGGTAAATCATTATCTGTTCGGATTGTTGTTCCCAAAGTAAGCTTCTCCGATGATTTTTATGAACAGATAGAAGAGGTGACCAAATGTTTAGAAGCGGTTGAGAGACTGCAAGATTTAACCAAAGTGATAGATTGTGAAACAATTCTGAAAATGA
>JAEEGI010022714.1_pt1 | contig 12370 bp, 13 predicted proteins | sample 8958751 | NCBI WGS metagenome assembly JAEEGI01 (sample SAMN16246545, study PRJNA631951) | gut metagenome | biome: gut microbiome; feature: rumen; material: KS-attached | host: Bos | place: Iran: Karaj | collected 2018-10 | reverse complement strand
TCTGTGTCACCGCATAAGTGAAAACAGAAGCCGAAAATCTGCTTTCCGTATATCTCTATGAAATATTTGATATCAAAAGGTGCCATGCATGTTTTTCCCCTTTCAATAGTATTATGCTCTAAGTAGTTGAAAAGTTCATTTTTTTGTCCGAAAGATTTCACGGAGCTCCGCTCCAAGCGCATGTCTGTATAAAGCCATTTCAATGCTACGTTGACAACGTATCACAAAAAGCACGATACTTCAATAAAGTACCGTAAATTCCCAAAGTAACTCCCACAGTGGTAATCGGCTGTAGTTAGTATGGAAAAACCAGTGGGATGAGACCCCGGGACGGAGTCAGAGTCTCAAAATGACCAATAGTCACAATTATTATTCCGGTATTCGCGAATAATTCTTGCGGACACCGGATTTTTTTTGCATAGCACTATTGTGAGGCCCCAAAAGTGAAAAATACAGACAGAGTATTCTATGATCACATCTTAATACACACTGAAAAAAAATAACAGGTGACATAAGTAAATACGTTGACAACGTACGGAAAATGGGATATACTTTAATAAAGTATAAAAAGGGGAGATGAAGTTATGACTAGTGCTGATAGGATCAAAGAGTTACGAAAAAAAACAGGATTATCACAGAGTAGATTTGCCGCAAAATTTGAGATTCCCGTAAGAACTCTTCAACAGTGGGAACAAGGGATCAGTGCGCCTCCGGAATATTTGATCAGAATGATGGCGTATATTATGCTGCTTGAGGAAAAAGGGCAAATGAAAGATGATGAATCTATAAGGGGGAATTAATGCAGATGGCAAATGATAAAGTTCAGTTATTTGAAAACCAGCCAATCAGGACGGCGTGGGCTCCGGACGAGGAAGAATGGTATTTTTCGGTTGTGGATGTAGTGCAGGCATTAACAGAAAGCGCGGATGGAAGAAAATATTGGAATAAACTAAAACAGAGACTTAAAGAAGAGGGCAGTCAGTTGGTGACAAATTGTCACCAACTGAAAATGAGATCTCCGAAGGATGGAAAACGATATAGTACTGATGTAGCAAATACGGAGCAATTGCTCCGTATTATCCAATCTATTCCGTCCAAAAAAGCGGAGCCGTTTAAGATGTGGTTAGCGCAGGTTGGCAGAGAGCGAATTGAAGAAGTAATAGATCCGGAATTGACTATCGAGAGGGCTCTTGAAACCTACGCTAAGAAAGGTTATTCCAGAGAGTGGATCAATCAGCGCCTGCAGGCAATTCAGGTAAGAAAAGAACTAACAGATGAGTGGGACAAACGCGGCGTAAGGAAAGGTGTTGAATATGCAATTTACTCTTATTCCGGTTTTGGTCAAGGCTAGGAAAAAACGGTTTGAAATTTCCGCGTAAAAGAGCTCGAATAGGTTTTTTATGTTTTTATACTGACAAATACTGTTATGCAATTCAAAAATAATGTATACTTATCCCATCGATAACTGAAAACGGAGGGTTAAATATGGCTTGTTTTTTGGTTCTTACGGCTGAAGCGGTAGTTACTACCGTAGCCGAAAAGGTAATAGCGAAAAAAGAAAACGCCGCACTTGAGGCAAAACTTGGCAGTACAGGCACAAAAGAGATTTCCGAAGTTAAGATCCCTTTGTCAAAGAAACTTAAGTGGCTTAACAATATGGCATGGGGAGGATGCGCTTTACTTGCTTTCGAGCATGTATGGCACGGCGAGATCGTTCCGTGGTTTCCTTTCTTAACAGCGGCTTCGAATGCAGAGGACGCCGCCGAAATGCTGCATGAAATGGGTACCGTCGGAGTTGCGATGGCTGCTCTTGTTACAACGGTCTGGCTTGGTATGTGCGCGGTCGCTTCTTTCGTTAAAAAGCGTGCCGCAGCAAGCGACAGTGCAAAGGCTGAAGTATAGGAGGTGGCTGTATGACATTACTTGTTTCTGCATTCGCCGCTATCGTTTGCACGATCATCTGGTATACCAACGAAAACAGAGAAAAGTTAAAATTTGGCTTTCTTGCACTTATGTTCTGGGGCGCATCACTTATGTGGTTCGTTGACGCGATCTTTGAGTATGCCGAGCTTAAAGCTGAGTATTTTACACCGGCTGCGGAGGATATGTTAAACGATCTGTTCCTCGGACTTTCGGTAGTTGCATTAGGTCTTGTCATCTGGCTTGCAGTCTTACTGATCAAAGACCCCAAGGGTATCGTTAAGGCAACCTTACTTAAGAAAAATTGATTTTATCGAAAAGCACCGTGCTACGGTGCTTTTTTAATGCACTGTTTCCTAACAATTCGTTATTTGACATGCTATATAATGCCCTCGTTGGTGTTTTATGATTTTACACGAGAGGGATCGATGAAACAGGGTAAAAAGGGAAAAAGAAAACTATTCAAAGAGGATATTAATCTGGCTAAGCAGGAGTACAGACGATATGTCCTGATAACGGCAGGCGGTATCGTGGTCTCGCTGTTTATCATCCTGACACTTTTCTACGCCGTAACAAGATTCAGTGCAAGACTTACCTATAATGCGGTCCTTAACATGAAAAAGGACATGCTGAAAGAAAACGTAGATAACTTTATTTCTTTTATGGATGCCGAACTAAACGAGAAAAAAGGGCTCGATAAAGACGGCGAAGCCGATTATGCATATGAAGTCGCTTACAGAAAGATTTACTCCGAAACTCACGATGACGGTACTTACATGTGGATACAGAAGGTGCTTGACTACGACGGCGGAGACGATTACGCGATCAGACTCATCCATCCGAATCTTAAGGATACGGAAGGGACGCTTCTTTCTACCAATGTTGTAAATGAAATGGGCATGAAAGCGTATGAAGAGGAGTTAAACGGTGTAAAAGAAAACGGTTCGACCTATTTAAGATATGCCTTTAAAAAGCTCAATTCCGATTCGGTGAGCGAGAAGATCACGTATTCATGCCTTTATAAGAGGCTGGACTGGATAGTGTGTATGGGCGTCAATATCGACGATCTTGAGATGTACAGAAAAGAGGCTTTCGAAGATCTGAAGATATATCAGATCACGCTCTTGTTTATCGTTATGCTGGCATGGACGCTGTTTTTCTCGATAATGTCTTACGGATACAGGAAGACCAAGATCGGTTCATACGAGAACAAGAACAAAGAGCTGATGGACAAGCTTGAATTTGACGTACTGACAGGCGCGAGATCGAGAATATTCGGTGAAGCTTTGCTTGAGAAAGCTTACGATTCATTTAAGGCCGGCGAAAGAAACATCCTCCTTCTCATGCTCGATGTCGACTATTTCAAACAGTTTAACGACGGATACGGACATGAGCTTGGCGATAAGGTGCTTAAGATGTTCGTTGAAGCCATTCACAGCGTTATCAGAAGTGAGGATGCGATAATAAGGTGGGGCGGAGATGAATTTGTAGTCGTATTTAAAAACGTTCCAAGAGAGTATCAGGCTGAAACCGCTGACAGAATAATCAATTCGATCAGAAACATCAGGGTAGAAGAACTCGAAAAGGATAAAAAAGGCATTACCGCATCGATGGGATTTGCCTATTTTGAAAAGGACGACCCCGACGCCAAGACGGCACTTTCCAGAGCGGATGAAGCGCTTTACAGGGCCAAGGAAGCCGGAAGAAACAATTGGAAGATATAAAAGCGAGCGTTCCGAAAGGGACGCTCGTTTTACTAAAATCGTATTTCTATGACAAGTCTGTTGTTTTCGTAATAGCCTCTGAGCGGACAGTTCATACGCTGGGCAAATGTTCTTACGATCGAAAGGCCCAGGCCTCCGGCGTTGCTTCTTGCGCTCTCTACGGTAAAAAATCTGTCGAATAGCTTTTCTACATCAACCTTCGAAAGAGCATAGGAGGTATTGGATATCTTAAAAAGACCGTCATCCTTCAGTTCGATCGAAAGATCGCCGTCGCTGTATTTAAGCGCATTGTTCAAAAGATTTGAGAATATCCTCTCGACATACGAAGGATAGAGCATTCTTTCGATACGTTCATCGGTAATGTTTACTTCCGGCTCTATACCGCGTTCGGTAAAGGCGGGGTAGAAGTTCATCATGCAGTCTTCAAGCACCCGGTTTACGAATACGTTCCGCTTTTCTTCGGTAACTTCTTTGGTGGTGATCACCGAATATTCAAACAGCTCTTCCGTGAGCTTTTTCATGTATTCCGCCCGTTCGCTTATGATGGAAAGATTGCGGCGTACTTCATCGCTCATCTCAAGTTTGTCCGCCATCTCAAGATACCCGCATATGGCGGTCAACGGTGTACGAAGATCGTGTGCGATATTTGTGATGGCTGTCTTAACCTCGGCATCACCGAGTCTGTATTTATGGTAAGCGTCTCTTAACAAAGAAAGGGTTTCGTTAAGGGTGTCCGCCAGTTCCCGTATCTCTTTGTCACGACCCGAAACACCTATTAGCGTATTCGAATCGAGCTTTGCCCGTTCCGAGAAATCGGTCTTAAGATCTCCCAGCGATTTCTTCATTGAGAGTATCTTCAAAAACAAAAGAACGTTAACGACGATACTCGCGATAAGTATATATTTCATATGGCATATGGCCCCCGTTAAGGCGTCGGAGTAGGCTTAATAGTGGATCGTTTCGATAGGCGTAACGCCGTAATAGTAGATCATTGCATCGTATCTGTCCGCCACTATGAGCTTTGTCCTGTATGACTTGTATATGTCGACATAGAAAGTATAACCTTCGCCCATAACTCCTGTAAAGTTCATATGATGGATGATATCGTATACGTCGCTTTTTGTATCCGTTACATCATCGAAAACCAGAACATAGCGTTCATCTTCAAAATCCTTCGCCTGAAAGGCAAGTCTGTCGCTGGAACAGAAGTTGTGATTTTTTCTTTCGTACTCTTCGTCGTAGGTTCCGGCGGTATGGATGTTATCACATGAGTTGTAGAACTCGGTTCCGATGATGAAGTATTTGCCGTCAAAGAGTTTGTCGATGTGGCTTCCCATAGATATTTCGCCGTAGCTTTCGGCGGGGCCTCTCATAACGTGACCGTTGTGAGCGCTTATGAGCACCTGAGGGTATCCGCGTCTTTCTTCAATCTCCGAGATGGATTTAAAGTTCTTTGCCATGGAAGAGTCTCTGTGTTCGGCGTAAGCATTGGCATTTTCGGAAAAAGAAGGAGATGCGATGTCCTCAAGAATGCTTTCCGCTACAAGCGCTGCAACTTCGTGCCTTGGATCGTTTACCGATAAGAGTTTCTTTTTTAAATCTTTAAAAAATTGTTCGTCGTTTAAAGTATCCGTATCGGGATCTTCATCAAGGACGGTTAATCTTGTTATGACGCCCTCGTCAAACTCATCGGGGAACTCTTTGCAAAAAGAAAGAAGATATTTAACGCCCCAATGGGAACCCTGCATGTCCACTCCGTAGAAGGCTACGGAATCTTCATAGGAACGGCCTTCGTTGTATTCCTTCATCCATTTAAACAGGTTAGCCATATCCGGTGTGTCATAAAGAGGATAATCCAGTTCTCCCACCAGTTCTTCAAAGTCCACGTCGTCTTTATTGTGTATGGCGTCGTTTATATATGCGCCTTCCCCTACGCTTATTTCGAGGGATAAACTCTTGCAGTTCCCGGTTTCAACAAGCTTTTGCAACACTTCAAGCTTTGCAACCTGAAATTCGTGGTTACCGTGGGTGGCTTCACCTATACCTATGGCTCTTGCATCCGTGGGGATCGTAAAATCATCAAAGGATAAAGCATAATTTTCGATATCGTCGATCTTTCTTTTTTCCGAGCCGAGTATTCCCGTCATGTATAAAACCAGCACCGCCACGAAAAGTATCGGCAGAGCCGTTACGGCTATTATCTTAGAGGTTGTTTTCTTCATACTCAAACTCCTAATTTGTAATATCTCTTTTTGATACTTTGAGTATCGTAAATAAGATGGACAATGCGGCGATCACGGCGCTTATGAGAATCTGGATACAAGCTCCGGGATTGGCATAGCTGTCGGCAAAAGCCGTGTTCGCAAACCACTGTCCCACGGGAGTGATGTTGTAAAGTATCCTGAAGATCTCAAATGCGGTTCCTTTCGAGAAAGCCAATGCAGCGTTACCGATGAGCATCAGGTTAAAGGAAAGGAAGAAGATCACCATACCGTATACGGTGTTTCTTATCATCTTTTTGCCCGTAAAGGAAAGGGCTGTAATAAAGACCGTATATCCCAGCAATGCAAAAAGGATTGATATAACGTTTACGATCACGCTTCCCACACCTGCCCCCGCTATGACGCCCGCCAGAACATACACGAGAGTCATTATCGTCACGATGGTCATGTTGGAAAGCACTGCTGCGATGAAGCAGTCTTTTTGGCTGTGACCGGCGATGATACGGTTTTTAAGTATACCGTCGGAATACTCCGTGCTGGTGTAAACAGGTATGTAGATTGAGAAGAACAGCACCATTGCAACACTAACAAAGAGCATGCACTGTGCGGGTTCATATTTTTCCAAAAATATAGGAACCATTGCTTTGGTTGATACCGTAAATGTTACTACGAGGGCTATCAAAAGTCCTCCGAGGTAGCAAACGTTTTTGATATTTCTTAGTAAGTTGGCTTTATATATGTTGATCATTTTAATTTCCTATTTGAGTTCCTTTCTCTTAAATACAGGTAAAGTGATAAGTATCGATATTGCGATCAAAACGCCGCATCCTATGAAGCAATCTTTCAAAGGGTGGTTAAGGGTTCCGGTAAAATACGAGAAGGGGCAAAACCTGTCATAAATGTTGTAGATCAAAAGCCTCATTCCCGTGATCATCACGTGTCCGTCCTGGGGATAAAGCTTATCCGTTACCATGAGGTTTGCGACTCTGAATAAAAATGCGATCACGAGCCCCAAAAAGTAAGGGATTATCGTTCCTCCGAATACGATCACGATGGAGGACATCAATACTCCGACAGCTATCGATACCGCAAATTGTGCAGTGTAGTACAAAGAAACATCTCTCGGATTAAGGGAAGAAAATCCGGTGGTGAGGAATCGGATGACGATGGTTTGGGAGATGCACGTGCTCATGCACATGAGACCGCTTATGATGGCTCCCGTAAGTATGCTTGAGAGAGCAATGTGGTTTCTTTTTACCCCATTGATGATCTTGTTTCTTATGGCGCCGTCCGAAAAGTCGTTTACGAGTAAGAAGATTATCGTGGCGGTTATAACGATCGAAGCGATGGAAGAATAAGCGGTTATCACATCTTCTCCGGGGAGCTCGCCGTCAAGGAACCGGTATATCAGCTTAAAGAGAAGTGCCTCCATGAGCGGATATAAGACTGTCAGAGCGATGGAGCCCTGAAATATCTTGTTTTTGAATACATTGAACATATCCGCATATAAAACTCTACGCATGTTCTTCGCCTCCTATAAGCGAAAGGTAGAAGGATTCGAGACTTTCGTCGCGCTCTTCCATAGTGAATATCGTGCAGTTTTCTTTTGCAAAGATCTCTGCGACTTTCGAGAAGTTAAGGTCTGCATAGACGTCTGCGTAGGACTCGTTGAGAACCGAGTATTCGATGCCCATGTCGTCCATGATCTTGGCAAGTATCTTGGTGTCGCTTACTTTCATGCGTACCGACTTGCGGCATTCGTTTCGAAGTTCTTCGGCACTCATCTCTTTTACGATGCGGCCGCTGTCGATGAAACCGTAATCGGTGGCAAGTCTTGAAAGCTCGTCAAGGATGTGGCTTGAGATCAGGAATGTGATGCCCTTTTCTCTGTTTAACTTAAGTATGAGCTCTCTTATCTCGATGATGCCCTGAGGGTCGAGGCCGTTTGTGGGCTCGTCGAGTATTATGAAATCGGGATCGCCGCAAAGCGCAACCGCAAGGCCCAGGCGCTGACGCATACCCAGTGAAAAGTTTCTGACTTTCTTTTTTCCCGTATCCGCAAGACCCACAAGTTTCAAAAGATCGTCAAGTCCCGCAAAGGAAGGAAGACCAAGCATGAGATACTGCTGAATGAGGTTGTCTCTGGCCGTCATGTCTTTGTAAAGGGCGGGAGTCTCAACTACGGCGCCGATACGTCTCCTTTCTTTAATGAGGGTCGGATCCGAAAGGTCTTTGCCGAACAGTTCGTATGTACCCGAGGTGGGTTTCTGCAGTCCTGTAAGAAGTCTTATGAGTGTTGTCTTTCCGGCTCCGTTCTTTCCTACGAATCCGTAGATCGAACCTTTCCTGATGTTCATGCTAAGACCGTTTAACGCCGTGAAGCGTTTGTAAGTTTTTGTAAGGTTGTTTGCTTTAAAAATGTATTCCATATTGCTCCTTTATCATCCTTACGGATGTATGCCTGTTTGTTTACAATGACGATATTACACTAACGGTGTCAAGAAAGCGGTCAGGAAATCGTCAAGATTTGGTCAAGAAAAAACGGACAGCGTAAACTGTCCGTTTGAAAGCTAACCTATGAATTTGAAACCTATGCCGTACACCGCTTCGATATGATCGACGCCTGTTGCGGCTTCAAGCTTTTTTCGAATGTTGCTTATGTGCTGCTTTAACGATCTTTCGGTACAATCGGGAGTGATGTCCATTATACGGTCTAGAATGGTATTTCGCCCGATCGGACGGTTGGGATTTAACATAAGTATCTGCAGTATGGCGCCCTCGGTTCTTGTAAGTGCGATCTCCTCACTTCCTGCCTTTACGGTAAAAAGCTCCGTATCAAGGGATATGTTTCCGACCGTAATGATATTTGAATCTTCCTTCTGTGAGGTTCCGGCGCTTTTCCTTAAGTTTACCGCTATACGCGCCAAGAGCTCTGATATCACAAACGGCTTTGTGACATAGTCGCAGGCACCGTTATATAAAAGTTCCACTTTATGGTCGATATCGGTCTTGGCGCTTACCACTATGACCGGTATACCGTTTACTTTTTTAAGCACTTCCTCGCCTGTTATCCCGGGGAGCATAAGGTCTAAGATAATCAACGAAGGGGTTTCTTTTTCCAGTACCATCAAAGCTTCCGTACCTGAATAGGCCCGAGAGACGTTATAGTTTTCTTTTTTCAGTGCTTCCTCAAGCATGTTCCCGATGGAAACGTCGTCGTCCACCACCATGATCGTGTATGTCGAATTGCTCACTTTACAATACCTCAAAATGCTGTTTGTGCGTATTATACAATAAAAAATGCGGTTGCAAAAGGAGAAAAGATTGGATATAATGGCAAACGTTACATCATCAGTGAGTTCGTGACCATCCTCACTTAAAACAAAACTAGGAGAAATCATATGAAGAAAACAGCAGGTTTTATCACCAAGGCTGCGGTCATCGCGGCTATCTACGTGGTATTGTCGCTATTGACGTACCAGTTCTCGTATCTCGAGATTCAATGCAGAGTGGCTGAAGCACTTTGCATGACACTTTTCTACACTCCAGCAGGAGCATTCGGAGTAGTCATCGGTTGTCTTATCACCAACATTTTCGGCGGATCGTGGATCGACATGGTTTTCGGTACACTCGCAACCCTTATCGCGGTCGTGCTTACCATGCCCATAGCAAAAGGCATAAAGAAAAAGCACGGTAACGTGCTTTCTGTCAAGAACAGTTTATTGATACCGATCCCTACCGTACTCGTAAATGCGATCATCATTCCTTTTGTACTGTATTTCGGTTACGGTATCACGGAAATGGGCTCCGCCACGACAATGGCATCGGTACTTGCTTTGATGGCTTTCTCGGTGTTTGCGGGCGAAGTCATTTCGTGTTATGTGTTCGGTCCCGTTTTGGTACTTATATTAAACAGGATCAATAAAAGCGTAAAAATATCTGATTGATCAGCTGATAAGCTTTGTTGCCCATTCAATGGCATCATCTATGTGAGGACGGAAGTTTTCTTCGCCGACTTTGTCGAAGAATCCGTCCTTTTTCATTGTGTTCATGGGCTGCTCGTTAACGTGTGAGAACACAAGAGTGATGTTTCTTTCTTTGCAGCGCTCGTAGAACTGCTCAAGAGAGTGCATAGCCGTGGCATCGAGCGCGGGAACACCTCTCATACGGATGATAACGACCTTTGTGAAGTCTTTGAAGTTCATAGTGCTTATGGCGTCGGAACTTCCAAAGAACATGGGTCCGTTTATCTCGTAAACTCTGACCTGCTCGGGGATGGGCTTAAGAGTCGTTCCGTCGGGGTCTTCATCGGGATCGTAGTATTTCCAGCCGGTAACGCCCGATTCGTCGCTCATACGCTTCATGAACAGGAATACCGCGATGATCATGCCTACTTCGATGGCGATGACAAGGTCAAATACAACAGTGAGTACGAAGGTGGTAACCAGTACCAGAATGTCGCTCTTGGGAGCGGTCTTGCAAAGATGCACGAACGATCTCCACTGGCACATGTTGTAAGATACCATGAAAAGGATGGCAGCTATCGTGGGCATGGGGATAAGTGCGGCGTAAGGCATCAACACCACAAGCACGAGTACAAGTGATATCGAATGAACGATGCCCGCTACCGGAGTACGTCCGCCGTTTTTGATGTTGGCAGCGGTTCTTGCGATAGCACCCGTTGCGGGAATACCGCCGAATAAAACGGAACCGATGTTGCCGGCACCCTGAGCGATAAGTTCCATGTTGGAACGGTGATGTGAGTTGATCATACTGTCTGCGACCACGCATGAAAGAAGCGATTCGATAGCCGCAAGTATTGCGATCGTAAAGCCGTCGGGCAGAGCGTTTCTGACACCTTCCATAGTGATGTTGGGAATATGAAGAGTGGGAAGATGTCCGTTGATCGTATAAAGATCTCCGATCGTGTTAACGTTCATGTTCGTGAGCTTAACCATAAGTATTCCGACCACAACGGCGATGAGAGATCCGGGGATCTTATCTGTGATCCTGGGCCATACGATAAGTATAAGGAGGCTTACGGCGCCTACCAGTAAAGCGTAAGGATTGAAAGTTGAGATGTTTGCACCGATGGCTTTTATCTTGTCCATCGTTTCTATGGTAACCGTTCCCGAAGGATACGACAGTCCCAGAAAGTCCTTTATCTGACCGATGACTATCGTAACGGCTATACCCGATGTAAAGCCTGTGGTGATTGTATACGGGATGAATTTGATAAGTCCGCCGAGACGCAAAAGTCCCATTATTATAAGTATGATACCTGCGATTATCGTGGCAAGTATCATGCCGTCCATTCCGTTCTTGGCGATTATTCCGGCAACGATCGTGGCAAACGCTGCGGTAGGTCCCGCTATCTGTACACGGCTTCCGCCAAGTACCGCGATTATAAATCCGGCTACTATTGCGGTATAAAGACCTTCTTCGGGTCCTACACCGGAAGCGAGCGCTAAAGCTATCGAAAGCGGGAGGGCGATTATCGCCACTATGATACCCGATATGATATCGTTTCCCAGCTGCTTGCCCGAATAATGTTTAAGTGTGCTGAAAAGCATCGGTTTAAGCTTGTCTTTGTTCATTGAATCTAAATCCTTTCACGTGTCAAATCCTGAACCCACTTATACTTTTTAAGTCTTATCATAACCCACGGAATCTTACCTACCTCGTCAAGGCACGTGCATGCGTATACCAAAAATACATGCCACTTGAACACGAATGCGCCCAGCAATGCCAAGGGAATGGCTATTACCCACATCGATACGGCCAAAGAATACATATCAAAGATCGTATCTCCGCCTCCGTCGAGAACACCGTTTATTGACACGGTATTGACGCATCTTCCTATCATATATATCGCCATTATGATCATCATTCCCGTAAGGTACGATTGTGCCTCATCGGTCAGCTTGACCATATGTGTGATGAGCGGCGTTACGGCAAGCACGAGTCCGGTCGAAATGAATCCCACAACCCATGAAATACGTACCAGTTTAAGTCCGTATGCTTTGCCGATCTCAAGTTTTCCGGCGCCGAGCTCATTGCCTACCATTATGCTTGCGGCCGTTCCTATACCGTTACATGCACAGCATATGATGTCGCGTACAACTGCCGAGACAGAGTTTGCGGCAGCGGCATCGGAGCCGATATTTCCTATTATTGCGGTGTAAGCCGTAAATCCGACGCCCCATAAAAGCGATCCGCCGAGCAGTGGAAGACATTGTTTCAAAAAGTCTTTTCCCAGAAGCGGTTCTCTTTTGAAAAGGTGCGAAATGTCGGGTCTTATATAGTCCTTCTTAAATGAGTATATAAGGCACAAAGAAAGCTCTATCGTCCTCGCAAGAGTAGTGGCCAAAGCCGCACCTCTTGCATTCATGGCGGGTATTCCCATAAGACCGAATATGAACACCGAATTTAAAGCGATGTTTCCTATAACCGCAACGGAACTGATGACTGCGGTAAGCTTTACGTGTTCGGTGATCTTGAATA
>JAEEGI010022713.1_pt1 | contig 12370 bp, 10 predicted proteins | sample 8958751 | NCBI WGS metagenome assembly JAEEGI01 (sample SAMN16246545, study PRJNA631951) | gut metagenome | biome: gut microbiome; feature: rumen; material: KS-attached | host: Bos | place: Iran: Karaj | collected 2018-10 | reverse complement strand
ATATTTTAGTTTGTTATTGTTTTGAATTATTGTTGATTTTTCACACAATTTATCAAGGGGCAAATGTACACTTTTTTTCGTTATGGCGGGAAAAATATTTTCCCACATCCTTTCTTTGCGCGATTGTCTTAGAGAAGCGATATTATTGCTCCTTGCTGCGTTCACGGAGGTTGATGAAAAGACTGTAACAGGCGCAGAACTGCGGGGGATTCATTTGGACGTCTTTATATGTCTTTATAGGCCTCCGTCATCAATGAATATATTCAATCGGCGACCGTGCAAAAACACAAAAAACTGTCCTTACTTCAGCAATTTCGTAATCTGACTTTCCGATGCTTCAGGTAGAAAACTCCGGAAATGGGAGAGCATACGCTCCAACGACTCTTCGGGAGTGCGCGGACATGTACAGATCTCTTTTCCGTAGAGTCGCTCGGGAGTCGCAAGCAGCGACCACCCCCAGCCATATTCGCGGCCGTGCTTGTCTCTCGGATAGACGAAATCCTCGGTGACGATGCGACAGGACATTTGCAGGCGGGTGACATAGCTGTCGAAGCGACTGCGCATCTTTGGGCCTGTGAAGCCGCAGGCGGCGCGCAACTCGCGGGTAATCAGACTGCCCTGTTCACGCAACGTCAGCAGAATGGTCTCCTCAATACTTCCCTCCTCGGGCGCAGGGTATTGGTTGCGGCGATAGTTGCAGAAATCGGGCCACCACTCACGACCGATGAAACCCGCCTTATTGGCAAAGAATTTGCCGTACATGCAACCGCCCTCAGATACAATCGGACCTTTCCATTTCCACAGCGGCCAGTCCCAACCCCCATCGGAAAAGGTCACATAGCGGCAGTCCTCGCTCACGACTTCCTCCGCTGAATAGCCGAAAATGCCACTGTCCAGCAAAGGCAGGAAACCGATTTGCTGAATCAGCTCCATCAGCAATACAGGGTTGTATATTTCAGGGTGTTTCATATTTTCTCTAATACTCCTGTCTCCGAGTTTGTGTTATTTCAATTTTTTCGCAAAAATAGAAAAAATGCGACAGAACAAGGTTGTATTAGCTTCTCCTGCTGATATTCTGCAACTGCTGTTACATAACGATCATTTGAGGCGATTGAAAGTGGTTGTCCAAATAAACGTGTATTCCGGCCCTGTAAATTTGTATCGCGTGATCAGCTGATCTTCGTTGAGTGTCAGGACTTCTTCGTCGTAGTCTTTATAATCATAATCATCGTTTAGGTTACTTCTCCCATTAGTGAAATGAATTATCTTTTTGTCATCTGATAATTTCCAATCCCACGTCTCTACATAGTCACCCACATCAATATAGTTGACTTCAGTGTATTGTGACATAGTCCCGTCTCTTTTGAACTCTCTGATTTCCATTGTCAGGTTGGTAGGAGGTTCCTCAACGGTCCACACATCGTTGGGATCAGCATTGCTGATTCTTTCTCTAATGGCCGATTGATATTCCCATTTGCCGACAAGTCCATCTTTATCTTTGTCGTTACATGCGGGGAATAAGACTATCGTGCATATCGCCACAGCGAATAAAAATACTTTTTTCATCTTTCTGAAATTTTATGAACTGTCTTTAATTTTGACGTCACAGGATATCCCTAAGCCAATAGCTAACAGCCAACATCCTACATACTCTCCTTCAAAATCTCCGTAACATCCTCCGGCTTCAAATCCATATAGCCTGCAGGATAGCAGATGGTCCCTTTGGTGATGCCGGGAATCATCTCTTCGGTGGCACCGAGCTCGCTGATAGTCAGCGGCAGACCAATCTCCAACATCCAGCTCTTCAACGCCTCAAGACCAGCTTCGGCAATCTGCTCGTCGGTCTTGCCCTCAGGGCAGACATTCCAGACATTCTTGGCGAAACGCACAAACTTGGCCAGACCGGGCTTCATCGCCCGTTTGTAGTATGCCATGGAGACGGCAGCTAAGCAGAATCCGTGCGGGGCGTGCGTCCAAGCACCTACGCTATGACCGATCATGTGTACCATCCAGTCCTGTGTCTTGCCGCATTTGAGCAACGTGTTGAGTGCCCACGTGGCCGTCCACATGATGTTGGATCGGGCTTCGTAATCCTGCGGGTTCTTCACCGCCGTGCGCGAGGAGACGATGAGGCTGCGCATCAGCCCTTCGGAGAGGTAGTCGCTGGTGTTGTCGTCGAAATCGGAGAAATACTGCTCGAAAATATGGTTCATGATGTCGTAGATGCCCGCTTTCATCTGTTCGTCGGGTACCGTCATCGTGTATTTCGGGTTGAGGATGGAGAATTTCGGCATCAGACGGGCGTCGAACACGTGTCCTACCTTGAATTTATGTTCCGCATCGGTGATTACCGATCCGCCGTTCATCTCCGATCCGGTGCCCGCCATCGTGAGGATGCAGCCGATAGGCAGGATGCGCTGGTTGGCATCGGGGTGCTTGCCCTGCAGCCAGAATCTGTCCCAGTAGTCGCCGTCGTAAAACGCCGAAGCGGCCACGCCTTTGGAGTAGTCACAGACACTGCCGCCGCCGAGGGAGAGGATCATATCGACGTTGTGCTCGCGGGCAATCCTAACCCCCTCGTGCAGCTTCTCCAATGTGGGGTTGCTCATCACGCCCGGATTCTCCACGATGGTCTTGCCGGCCTCCTTCAGGATGGCCACCACCTCATCGTAGATGCCGTTTTTCTTCACGCTGCCGCTGCCGTAGTTCAGTAGCACAACAGGTCCGTAGTTTTTCAATTCGTCCTTGAGATAGTTCAAAGACTCATCACCAAAATAGAGTTTGGTGGGATTATGGTACGAGAAATTTCCTAACATATTCTATATATTTAAGTTTGCAAAAATAAGAAAAAAACAAGAATGAACGTCAGTCGCGGGTAAATATACCAGGGTTTACGCACCAACCTTTTTGGGACGAGCTTGTGCGCTTGCCCTTTCCCTGCTGTCACATCCACTACAATTTCAAAGAAAAAGTGATTCTATTATTCGGAGAAAAGCATTACCTCTTCATACTCTCTTTTGAACCACGTGATCTGCCGCTTAGCATATCTCCTCGTGTGTGTCTTGATGTCCGTCACGGCCTGTTCTAATGTGCATTTGCCATCGAAATAGTCAAACAGTTCCTTGTAACCGACCGTGTTCAGCGGGTTGAGGTGACGGTAGGGCAGTAATGAGCGTGCCTCCTCCAATAACCCGTCCGCCATCATCTTATCGACCCGCCGGTTGATGCGGTCGAAGAGCTCCTCCCGAGGACGGTTGAGGTAGTACTTTTCGATATTGAAGTCTCTGGTTACCTGTTTTTTATGCAGATGTTCAGAATAGGGCTTTCCCGTCTGCAATGACACCTCCAAGGCCCGCATCATCCGTTTGGAATCGTTAGGGTTGATGGTAGCGGCGTATTCAGGATCCAAAAGTTGCAGCTGCGCGTGTAGTGCTTCCACTCCGTTGTTTTGGAACAGGTTGATGACGAACTGTCTCGTGCTCGGGTCGGGGTCGGGCATCTCATCCACCCCGTGGCACACCGCATCCAAATACTGTGGACTCCCGCCGGTCATGATGACCACGGGATATTTTTGGAACAGCTCCTTGAGCAGTTTGAGCACGTCCTGCTCGTATATATAAACATTGTAATAGTCATGGATGGAGAGCATCCCGACAAAAAAATGTTGCGCAGCGGACAGCTCCTCCTCGGTGGGGTAGGCTGTTCCGATGCGCATCTCTCTGTAAAATTGGCGCGAGTCGGCGGAAATGATAGGTACTTGCCAGCGTTGCGCCAACTCAATGGTGTAAGCGGTCTTGCCGACCCCGGTGGGACCGGTGAGGATGTAGAGTGTGGGACCGCTAAAATTCGGAGAACTCATTCAGGTCGGTGTAGTCCTCCTCGTTGTAACCGTCGTCGAAGCCGTCGTTGAATTCGTCGTCTTCCAGCTCGTCCAGCAGCAGCGATGCCTCATCGACCTCAGGTTGCGGGAGATCCTTTGCGGTGAGCCGCACGGGAAGGGAGCCCTTCTGGTAGGTGCAGCGCGGGAACTCCTCGGGCTTGTCCGTCTGGGCCACTTTCTGGAACTCGATGTAGAACGTCTTCGGGTCGATGAAGTCGTACTCGTAGAGGATGTGCTGGTGCGGATCGGTGATGAAATCCTTCAGGATGGCATCCTTCATGACGAATCTCGGCAGCCGCGATTTCGTGCTGAACGAATCTTCATCGTCATACTCCGGTTCCTCCGCCGTGTCCTCTTCCTCTGATGTGTCCATCAGCGTAATTTCCTTCTGCTTGTTCCATTTCTGGTCGCAGATGGAGAACGCGGCGAACTCGTTGCCCTGTAATCCAAGACATTGGTACAGGAACAGGTGGAAGTCCTCAAAATTGCTGTTCGCGAGCACATCCACGTCGCGCACGAAGTCCTCCACCTCGTCGTAAAACACCTTGAATTTGTAATAGTACATGATTTTAATGGTTATTTTAATGGTTATAGGTTATTGGTTATAGGTTATAGAAGCTGGTTATAGTTGTTGGAGAATAGTTATTGGTTATAGTTAAAGGCCAACAGCTAATAGCTATTCTGCCTCTTCCGGCTCCTCCATGTTATGATAGACGTTGGTGACGTCTTCGTCCTCGTTGATTTTGTCGAGCAGAAGGTTCACTTCGGCGCGTTGTTCGTCGGTGAGGGCTTTGAGTTCCTTCGGGATACGGTCGAATTTGAAACTCTTAATCTCGAATTTGTTGTCTTCCAGATATTTCTGGATGGGTCCGAAGGCCTTGTACTCGGCCATGATGATCACTTCCTCATCGTCGGCGTCAATTTCAGCATCGAAGTCCATCATCGCGAGTTCGAATTCTTCGATGTCGAGTTCAGGGGTGCGGGCGACGGTGAAGATGCTCTTGTGGTCGAACAGGAAATCCAGCATTCCGGAGGTTCCAAGGGAACCGCCGAACTTGTTGAAGTAGCTGCGGACGTTGGCGACGGTGCGCTGGTTGTTGTCTGTGGCGGCTTCAATGAGGATGGCGATACCGTGAGGTCCGCGTCCTTCATAAACCATTTCCTTGTAATCGGACATGTCTTTCTCGAAAGCACGTTTGATGGCGCGATCGATGTTGTCCTTCGGCATGTTCTCGTTTCTGGCCGTCTGGATGAGCAGACGCAGTTTGGAGTTTTGTTCGGGGTCGGGGCCGCCGGCTTTGGCTGCCATCGTGATTTCCTTGCCCAGACGGGTGAAAGTCTTGGCTAAATATGCGTTTCTCTTGAAAATTCTTGCCTTACGGTACTCAAAAGCTCTTCCCATTTTGTCTTGTTAATTTAAAGATGAATTTGTAAAAATGATTAGTCATAAAATAACGCCGCAAATATACAATTTTTTGAGATAGGCGTGAGATTTTTTTTGGCTTTTAGCCTTTGGCCTTTGGTAATGCTAATAGCTAACAGCCAATAGCTAATAGCTAATTCAGGTTCCAGCAGAGCGAGATGATGTCGCGCCAGGGGAGGTGCAGCTGTTCGGCGGTGGGTTGGTGGCAGAGGGTTCCGGCGTGACAGAGGATGGCCGACATGAGCTCGGGGGTGCGTTGCAGCGCGTAGGCGATGGAGGGCGCGTGCACGAGCGTGTCGATGAGTGGGAACAGGAAGTTAGAGAGTGCGATCTGGAAGCCCGCCTCAGACAAGGTCTCCTTGCGGATTTTGTCGATGACAGGAATCCCTTCGTCGTTTTGCAGCAAATCCAGACAAATCATGGTGATTTTTTTCTCGTTGACAGTCTGGATGTATTCCTGTGAAAGTTCAACGGGAGGGAGTGCGGAGAACAGAATTTGGTTCTCTTTCGTCTGTGCTATTTGGTCAAAGGTGAAGGCGTCGAATTTGAGGACGAGGTTGCTCAGCATGGCCAAATCGGCGTAGTGGTGGGTGAACTCCGCGCCGGCATCCGCGTAGTCGGCATCGGAGAAGGGGTTGTGGTTGGCGAAACCGAATTGCGCGAACACCTTGACATTCTGATCCGTAAAGGTGCGCACGGCGTTCGGGGTGAGAAAGCCGCTGTCAGGATGCACGGTCTCGGGCTTGGCCAACGCGAGCGTAAGCTTGCGCGTGGGCGTTTCCACAGCTGCCTCCCATGCCTGGGTCTCCACGTGCGGTGTGTCTTGGAGGATAATGTATTCTGAACTCATAGATATAGGGTTTTAGTGTGAAATGTTCAATTCCGCAGGCAATAGTGATTTGTGAATTGTGATTAGTGAATAGTCATAGTTATAGTCATAGTCATTGTTCAGAAAGTGAATTTTCGGGTTTGGTCGTCAACACGTTCAATGGTTACAGGGGTGTATTCGCCGTGGAGGAGGGATTCCACCTTGTCGGTCCATTCGATGAAGCAGTAGTTGCCGCTGTAGAGGTAGTCCTGGAAGCCGATGCGGGTGGCGTCGTCGGGCTCGTCGATGCGATAGAAGTCAAAGTGGTAGAGTGGCTCGCCGTCGTGTGTCCAGTATTCGTTGACGATGGCGAAGGTGGGGGAGGTCATGTCGCTTTCCACACCGAGCTGCCGGCAAATTTCCTTGATGAGGGTGGTCTTGCCGGTGCCCATCTCGCCGAAAAAGCCGAACACACGTTCCTGAGGGTGCGCCTCCAAGAGTTTCTGTGCCACCTCGGGAAGTTGGGATTCATTTGCTACAATATTGTTATTCATATAGTTAAGGATAAATCATTTTTTGTTCCTTTAAGATTGGCAAACATACACAAAATTTGAATACACAACATTTCCTATCAGTCCCGCAGGCAGCGGACGGAGAATCCACGGCCCTGTTCTTCATAAGGGCTAAGGGTTGGATTCGACCCATTGCAGCTCACTCCGCAAGCATCACCATATACGTTGTCAGTCGATGTTGAGGTCCAGAAGTATGCCCATGTGCCAAATCCCAGATGTCCATTGTTTCCGGCAAAATATTCACCTGGAAGAATGGTCCCTAAAAAGGATGAACTTCCGCTTTGTTGTATGAGAGTGTTGAATTCGTTTTGGCTTGGGAGATGCCACCCTTCGGGACAGATACCTTGAACTCCGCTCGGTGTGCTGTTGCTGGAACTTGCGCCGCCCATTGCGGCAAGCCAATTGTAGAGCAGACCGTATTTGGAGACATTTGCCGTATCATTGTTTGGATAGTAATAGTAGGCGTTCATGAAACATGCGGTATAGTTGAAAGAGGTAGGGTGACTGAGCGAGGGCGCGTTGGTGAGGTTCGGGGCGTATGCGGTGGTACGAAGGTTCTCAGCTATCCAACACTGTTGCCCTATCTGAATCGTGTTATAGACGTTACCTTGGATGTCAGTTACAGGATTTCCGCAGGTGTATGCGGTGGAGAACTCCACTTCGTTACCATAGGCTGTTCCCGAACTGTTGGTGGCGTATGCCCGCACATAGTAGTGGAATCCCGTCGCCAAGCCGGTGAGCTGGACGGTGAAAGTGCCGAACCCCGTGCCGGTCAAGGTGCTGTCAATGCAGTGATTGTCGGCAATGGTCGGGTTATGCGAGGTACTCCAGCAGAAACCGCGTTCGGAGATGGCTGGCACGCCATTGTTGAGAACCTCACCGCTACATGTGGCCGAATAGAAATCAATGTTCGTAACGGTGTCCGTGATAAGTGTAGGGAGGGTGAGTGTGGTGAACGTCACCTCGTCGCTGTAGCCCGTGCCGACACCGTTGGTGCCGTAAGCCCGCACGTGATAGGTGGTGCCGGGGGTGAGGCCAGTGAGTGGCAAAGTGTAGTAGCCGACACCCGTGGTGCTGGCAGCGATATGGTTGTCCGCAATGGTGGGATTGGGTTGGGTGCTCCAGCAGATACCTCGTTCGATTTGTGCTGAACCGTTGTCTTGAGTGACCCAACCCGTACACGAGGCGGATATGCTCGTGATGTCTGTGACGGGATTCACGATTACCGTGGGTACCCCCTTGGTGGTAAAAGATCGCACGGTTCCGTAAGCCGTGCCGTAGCTGTTGGTGGCGTAAGCCCGCACGCGGTAGGCGGTGCCGTGTTCCAGTCCGGTGATGTCGCTGCTGAACTCACCCGTGCCCACGCCGTCCACGGTGTGGCTGTCGGCGAGGGTCGGGGTGTTCGGGTAGGCGCACCAGCAGACGCCCCGTGCGGTGACTGGATCGCCGCCGTCTGAGGTGACGTTGCCGCCGCAAGTGGTGAACGTGTCAACCATGTCCAAGATTTGTCCGGTAATGACAGTCGGGATATCTTTGGTGGTGAATGTCACCTGCGGGCCGTAGGCAGTGCCGATGGCGTTGGTGGCGTATGCCCGGGCGAAGTAAATGGTTCCGGGCGAGAGATTGGTGAGCACAGACACGAATGAGCCCGCTCCGCTGCCGTCGGAGGTATGTTCGTCGGCCACGGTGGGCGTGGCGGCGGAACTCCAGCATACGCCTCTTTCCGTCACGGGAAAGTCGCCTTCGTCAACCACGGTGCCCCCACAAAGGGCTGAAGTGTTGGTGATGCCGCTGGCGTCTGCCGTAGTCACGCTCGGGCGTACCGCATCAGGATTATACACGCAACGTACTGACATTCCAGAGGCCTTGTTGCCGTAGCTGTTGCGTTCTATATGACTTTGATCGTTCCGCAATGCTCTGTAATAGACGAAGTTGTCATTGTATGGGGTTGCTGTCCAGAAAAGGGCGGCAGTGCCCGCTTCCACCGAAATTCCGTATGCGGTGCCGGCAGGCAGCGCGGAAAAGTTTGTCAGGTTGTTTTGTGCGGGCGCGGCTCCGACAGCACAAGGCGTATCGGAAAAGTTCCACCCTTCCGTGGCTGCTACAGCTTTTGCGACATTAGTGGGGTTGCCGCCGCAGACGCAGGTGTCGATTCCGCCGAGAAAGTCGGTGAGACGGGACCAGTCCTCATCCGTGGGCAGCCGCCAGCCGGGAGGACAGACGGCGTTCGCTGCTTTCCAGTTGTAGAGATAGCCGTAGTTGTCGCCATTTTCAACATCAGGGAGATAATAGTGCATCGCGTCCGCGTCAATGGCGGTGCTCTGCGCGATGGCGGTGCCGTCGGTAGTGTGGGTGGTGCGCAGGTTCTCCCGCATCCAGCACTGCTCCCCGATGGCCACCGTGGCATACACGTTGCCGTCGTGGTCAGTTGCGGAAGCGGCCTGAGGGCAAGGAGATATGGATATTACAGGGTTGGCAGGCAATACCATTCCAGCCCCGTCAAAAGCGAGCTCCCATTCGTCTAACCAACCGTTGTCAAGCCCCCATCCATCCACAATCATAAGACTCCATGTCCCGTTTAGCGGGCATCCGACGAGACTCGAAAAGGAACCGTCCGGATGGAAAACGTTAGTCATGTCGGTTACGTTGGTAGAGTCCATGACCGTTTGACCATAAACACTGACGATATTGTCGTTGTAATAGACGTAGTAGCCTGGATTGTAAACGTAGCCGTGTCGGGTGTTATAGGACCACACATAGTTCCAAGGGGTACCTATGGGATTGGTGGCGCTGTCGCATTTGTCGCTGGTATTGTCGGAATAACCCTTGATGCCAAAGTCATGACCACTGCTGGAAACCCATCCCGACCAACCCCATTCTGCAACGGGGATGTGAATAGAGCATTCAGAGGATGCACCGTTATTGTATTTTTTCAAAATAGAGGCATAACTGCCGTTGGGGCATTGCAAAGCAATCCAAAGGTCGCCCGCCCATGAGTGTTCCAGTTTGATGCGGACATATCGGATGTCTTCCTCGCTCTGAATTATGCTTCCGGCCGGTTGATCTGTGATGTTGAGGTACGAGGTGAGCAGACAACCTTCGCCGCAATCCTGCCCGTCGGGAATGAACTTCTTCTGTGAATTGGTATAATTAGAATAAAGGTTGATCAAGTATTCGGCACCATAAAAGGTGGCGCTGTCAGTAGTGGCGTATGCTCTTGCGTAATAAGTCTGAGAGAGGTCAAGCCCTGCTATCGTGCTGAAAAAGACGCCAGTTCCTGTGCCGTCGAGGGTGCAGTTGTCGGCAATGGTGGGGTAATGTTCCGTGCCCCAACAGAACCCCCGTGCGGTTACGGGAATGTCGGACTGTACCGTCCCGTAAGCGTAGAAGGCATCGTTACCATTGAATATTATGGAGTCGGTGGTCACGACGGTTTCGGCAGATGATGCTGGATTGAACACCAGAATGATCTCTTCGCTGTGGAACTGTTGTTGCGTGACCGTGACGCTCGTCATGGGTGTCCCGAGTATGAAAGTGTGGCCGGTGAATTCCATCAGGTCGCCTGGCAGGAAGGCATGGGCGGCGGTGTTGCGGAGGCGCACCTCGACAGGACGGGGTGACGTCTCTGCGGCTTCGATGCGACTGACGCCCCCGTGGCCAGTGTTCACCATCTTCAGGCTGCGAACTCCGGAGACCGTCCGCACGGTCAGAATGTAGGTCTGCGGCATGGTCAGCGAAATCTCGAAGTAATTGTCACCGGAAAGCAGTGTCCCGGAGTATTCCGCGTGCTGCCGCCCGTTGATGTCCGTCAAGGTCATCCAGACGTTTTCGGTTTCCACGGAAGAGATGTTCACCCGCGTTTGGCCGTCGAAGGGGTTGGGCATGACCTGCATTTCGCGCTCCTGCGGGTTTTGCGGCACACTGGTGCCTACCGGGAGCGTATAGACCGTGTCAGGGAAGACGATTGTCTCCGACCAGTTGCGCGACAGGTTTCGAATCTCCACGCTGGAGAGCTGCACGTAATCACCCTGCGAGTCGGCGCCGGTGAACGTCAAGGTCACCTGCTCTTGCGCGAACGCCATTCCTCCGAATGCAAGACAGCACACCAAAAAGAAAAATGCACGGATTTTGCTGTTGAGACGTTGGATATTGCCCTCCTTTGCGCAGAACGGGCTGTTTGTTGGGTTAATCATTGCTTCTGCTTTTGTTGATTTGATTTGGCAAAGATATATTTTTTATGAATAACATCACCTTTATCATCGATTCTTTCTCCCGCATGATTGTCGGGTACAGCGTGTCCAAAATATTTTTCACGGAGGACACGGTCATCCTCGCCTTGGAAATGGAGGTCAGAATTCGGAAAGGAGTCAATTTGGCAGGACTGATCTTTCATTCTGACGTCGGAGGCCAGTACTATTCCAAGAAATTTTCGGAGTTAACCGAAGCACTCTATTTCAGGAACAGTATGTGTTTATACTCTTGTGAGAACGGAAAAGCAGAGAGGATCAATGGTGTGATAAAGGACAACTACTTGAAACACAGGTAAATTAATTCCTGCGAGGAACTCATTAAAGAGGTTGACCGCTCCGTGGCTCTTTACAACAATGAAAAGCCCCACATTAGGTTACATCGGATGAGCCCTGCGCGGTTCAAAAAAAATTTTACTTTTGCAGAGTCTGATTTCACGGCTTCCGGGGACGTGAAATCAGACTCTGCTGGCAAAAGAGTCGCATAGAAATGCAAAAGAAAATTAATAAAAAAGCAATCACCAATAAGAGACAAGCGGTCAACCTTATTTAGACATTGACACTAATGTCAATAACCAATAACCAATAACCAATAACCAATGTCAATAACCAATAACCAATAACCAATAACCATTCAACATGGCAGAAGAACAATTCATAGACTATGTGAAGATATACGCCCGTTCAGGAAACGGCGGCGCGGGATCGGCGCATTTGGCGCGGACGGCGCACAACCCCAAGGCCGGTCCCGACGGCGGCGATGGCGGCAAGGGTGGCAGCATCATTGCACGTGGAAATCGTAACTTATGGACGCTCTTGCACTTGCGTTACACCAAACATGTCTTCGCGGAACATGGTGGCAACGGCCAAAAGAACCAATGTTTCGGCAAGGACGGTGACAACGCTTACATAGAAGTCCCGCTTGGCACCATCATTCGTCTCGTTGACACGGACGAGTATGTGGGCGAAGTACTGGAGGACGGACAGGAGGTGGTCGTGATGAAAGGCGGCAGAGGTGGTCTCGGCAACGTCCATTTCAAGAACGCCACACACCAGACTCCTCGGTTTGCGCAACCCGGCGAAGAGGGTACGGAAGGTTGGATTTCGTTGGAACTCAAAGTATTGGCCGACATCGGGCTGGTAGGGTTCCCAAATGCGGGGAAATCAACGTTGATTTCGCAGCTTTCCAACGCACGTCCCAAAATTGCCGACTACCCGTTCACCACTTTGAAGCCTAACCTCGGCATGGTGGCCTACCGCGACTTTCAGTCGTTCGTCATCGCTGACATCCCTGGCATCATTGAGGGTGCGTCAGAGGGCAAAGGCATCGGGCTGCGCTTTCTCCGCCATATAGAACGCAACGCCGCCCTGCTCTTCATGATCCCTGCCGCGGACGATGAAGGCAAGGTGAAAACGGTCACGCAAATAAAAAAAGAATTG
>JAEEGI010022712.1_pt1 | contig 12371 bp, 8 predicted proteins | sample 8958751 | NCBI WGS metagenome assembly JAEEGI01 (sample SAMN16246545, study PRJNA631951) | gut metagenome | biome: gut microbiome; feature: rumen; material: KS-attached | host: Bos | place: Iran: Karaj | collected 2018-10 | reverse complement strand
GATTCATTGGACGGGGAAGCCAATACGGACAAATTGATGAAATTAAGATATGACACCACTTTGAGTTTTCCTGAGCGTTTGCAGGCGGCCCCATGGTGCAGGGAAAAAGGACCGGAATGGTATTTGCCTGCCATATTGGAAATATTGGAGTTCCGTGTATTAAGAGATTCATTGAATGCCAAATTTGAAGGTTATTCGGGATGGACACGAATAACTTGTAATCAACCTGGACTACATGAAGGTGCGGCATGGTTATGGAGCAGTACCGAAATAGATAATGCTGCAACAGAGCCAAGATACAGAAAAGCTTATGCATCATGTTTTGCAAGAGGAGTTGATATAGGTCAATGGAGTGAATTTGAAGGAAGGTATTACGATTACTATTCCAGTATAAATGTGATGTCAACATATGAAAAGTTGGACGTTATGGCCGTCAAAAAGTTTTAAATAAGAAAAAGAAAATGCCGCATAAGCGGCATTTTTCTTTATGGTGGAGGCGGGAGTGTTACGGATATTTTTTTTCTTGTAAATCTGTTTTATGTTTTTTTTTTAGTACTTTTGCAAAATGAAAACATCCCATGGTTTTAGCGTCGTTTTGTCTGTCAGGAACCGGGATGAAATAAAATTTCAAATATAGCGTTTGTTGTTAAAAATAGAGAATATTAAACATAAAATCAGAATAATGAGAAAGAATGTATTGGTAGTGGTAATGCTTTTTGTAAGCATGGTCTGTGGCATTTCACAGCAGATTTTTAATATGGAAGATGTATTCCGTTCGCCGAAGATGTATCCGCAAAGCATACGGCAGTTGCAATTTATTCCGCATACCGATAGTTATGTGTATGAGGAGGGCAATACCTTGTACAAGGTGGAGGTGCCGTCTATGAAAAAAACAGCTTTGCTTACAGTGGAGCGGCTGTCCGCCATGGTAAGCAATGCAGGAGGGCAGACTTTGCATCGTATGCCCGGCATAGTGTATTGGAAAAATGAAGATGTTTTTTATTTTACTGCGGGAACATGGCTTTATGCCTGCCATATCCAAGACGGCAAAGTCAATCCTTTGTGCGAACTGCCGGAAGAAGCGGAAAACACGGAGTGGAATTATGCTGCGGGAAAAGTCGCCTATACCATAGGAAACAATTTGATGGTATGCACTTTCGGCAGTGAGGCGGTACAGCTGAACCCGAATGGTGAAAAGGAAGTGAAATACGGTCATGTGGTGCACCGTAACGAATTCGGCATAGAAAACGGTTGCTTTTGGTCGCCGCAAGGCGATAAATTGGCGTTCTATCGCATGGACGAAAGCATGGTAACCGACTATCCGATAGTGGATGTAACCACCAGAATAGCCACTTTGAACAATATCAAATACCCCATGGCAGGCATGACCAGCCATCAGGTAACATTAGGTGTGTACGATTGCACCACGGGCAGAATCGTCTATATGAAAACAGGGGAGCCTGCCGATCAATTTTTGTGCAGCGTAACATGGAGCCCCGACCAGAAATATATCTACATCGCCATTTTGAACAGAGAGCAAAATCACTTGAAAATGAGCAAATTTGATGCTCTTACGGGAGATTTGGTGAAAGTATTGTTCGAGGAACAAAATGCCCGTTATGTGGAACCGAGCGACCCCTTGTATTTTCTGCCCGACAATAGCGGACAATTTTTGTGGATGAGCCAGCGTAGCGGTTATAAGCATTTGCATTTATATACTTCGGAAGGAAAAGAGGTGAAACAACTGACCAAAGGCAACTGGGTGGTGATGTCGTTCCTCGGCTTTGACCAATCGGGCAAAAAAGTGATAATCACCTCCAACAAGGATGAATTGGTGGGCGAACGTGCCTTTGTAGTGGATATTAAATCGGGCAAAATACAAAATATCTGCACCGAAGACGGCGTTCACCGCGTGCAATACACCTCCGACGCAAAATATTTCATTGACCGCTATAGCAGTCTGCACATTCCTGCCGTGGTCAAATTGAAAGATGCAAAAGGTAAAACCCTTTCCGTATTGTTGTACGACACCACATCGTTGCAGGAATTTGCCTTGCCGGAAGTGAGCATAGGCATGCTCCGCAATGACAACGGGGATAGTTTGTACTATCGTTTGATAAAACCGATCAATTTTGATGCTGATAAAAAATATCCCGTATTCTTTTATGTCTATGGCGGACCGCATTCCCAGCTGGTGACCGATTCATGGATGAGCGGCGGACATTTCTTGCATTATATGGCACAAAAAGGATATGTGGTGTTCACCTTGGACAACAGAGGTACCGCCAACCGCGGCTTTGAATTTGAAAGCACCATACACCGTCGTTTGGGAACGGTGGAAGTGGAAGACCAAATGAAAGGGGTGGAGTTTTTGAAATCTTTGCCCTATGTGGATACCAACCGGTTTTCCATAGACGGATGGAGCTATGGCGGCTTTATGACGCTTACGTTGAAACTGCAACATCCGGAAGTGTTTAAAGTGGCAACGGCGGGAGGCCCTGTGATAGACTGGAAGTATTATGAAGTGATGTACGGCGAGCGTTATATGGATACCCCGCAAGAAAACCCCGAAGGCTACGAAAAATCTTCCTTGCTGAATCAGGTGGATAAAATAGACGGACATATCTTGATATTCCACGGCTGTATCGACCCGACCGTGGTATGGCAGAACAGTCTGCAATTTTTGCAGGAATCGATGAAACACCGTAAATTGGTGGATTATTATGTATATCCCACCCACGAACACAATGTGATGGGCTTGGACAGACTGCATTTGTGGCAAAAGATAGAAGATTATCATGCCACTTTTAACAAATAGTTGTTCTTTGTTAGAAACCTATTTGTTATTTCGTATAGGTATGGCAAGAGTCAATGAGCAATAAAATTATGACTTATAGCGAAGACGAAATAAAAAACATAGTGGACGCTCAAAGAAAATATTTTCGTTCGGGCGTTACCTTGGATGTTAAATGGAGAATAAGGCAACTGAAAAAATTAAAAGCGGCGGTAATTGCCCACGAGGCAGAATTCGAAGAAGCCCTTGCCACCGATTTGGGAAGAAGCCGTGTGGAAGCCTATTTGTGTGATATAGGTCCTATTATCACCGAAATTAACGAAATGTTGTGCGGTCTGCGCCGCTGGGCACGTCCCGAAAGGCATTTCAGCGGATGGATGTGCTTCCCGAGCGTCCTCACCAAAGTATATAAAATGCCCTATGGGGTGTCGTTGGTGATAAGTCCGTTCAATTTCCCTATATTGTTAACCATAGGTGTGGTGGCGGCTGCCATGTCCGGCGGAAATACGGTGGTGATAAAATCCAGCTCCAAGTCCGCCGCAAGCACGGCCGTGCTCAAGCGATTTTTTGCAGAAGTGTTCCCGCCGGAATACATTACTTTGATAGACGGCGGTCATGATATTGCCGACTTGTGCTTGGCACAACGTTTTGATAAAATATTCTATACGGGCTCGCCGGCAGTGGGAAAGCATGTGTTGACGGAGGCAGCCAAAAATCTTACTCCCGTAGCGCTGGAACTCGGTGGAGAAACCGGCAACTGGTGTGTGGTGCGTAAAGATGCGAATTTGAAAGATGCCGCCCGCAAAATAGCCTTTTTTAAATTGTGCAATGCAGGACAAATATGTATCAATATCAATCAAATAGCGGTAGCAGAAGAAGTGGCGGAGGAGTTTATTGACGCCCTGAAGCAGGCTTTTGTATCGCAAATAGGAGAGCATGCGGAGCATAATGAAGAGTATCCCAAGTTGATAAGCGATTCCGCCTATGACAAATGCGAACAGTTAGCGGAAGAATATCGCAGCCGCATAGTGTTCGGAGGAGTAGGTGACAAGGCGAGCCGCCGTTTTGCCCCTACCATCATCTATCCTGTGGATATCAATGAACATATTGTGCAACATGAACTTTTTAATCCATTGTTGCCGGTGGTTCCTTTTAAAGATGCGGACATAGACATTATTATGGATACTATTGCGGAGCGGGAGCATCCTTTAGCTATGTATTTGTTTACCAAAGATATGAAATGGGCCAACCGTGTGATGCAGACCCAACAATACGGAGGCGGATGCATTAACGAAGTGTGCATACACATGATGGTGAAAGGGGTGCCGTTTAACGGAACGGGACATTCCGGCATGGGAGCCTATCACGGAGAATGGGGGTTCAGGGAATTCACCCATCCGCAAACCGTCCTCAAAGGTCGCACTTGTTGGAATTTGCCCTTGCGGGAACATCCCTATGGCGGAAAAGCAGAGAAAATCAAATTGGCAATATTACGCAAGTTTGAAAGGTAAATGTCAATGAATAAAAGTTGATTGGCTTGAAATTCAGTGAATAATAGAATAAAAAAAGAGTTGCCCGAAAGCAACTCTTTTTATGGTCAATTTCCTATCATTATTTGTATAAGAAACGTTTAATACTCATTTTTGGAGTTTTTTGGAAAGGCTCGTTCATCAATTCAAATTTCACCACCTTGCTATAAGCGGGTGTTTGCAGATTGACGGCGGCTCTGTTTTCTTCCATCAATTGGATTAGTGCTTGTTCGTCCAAGCCGTCTTCTTCGGCCTTTTTCCTGTCAGGAACAACCAATGCCACCAATTGTTTGTTGCGTTCCACAACAATGGATTCCACTACATAATTTAAATTGTTGATTTTGTCTTCAATTTCTTCAGGATAGATATTTTGTCCGCTATCGGTAAGAATCATACTTTTGCATCTGCCTTTGATAAAAATATTGCCGTCTTTATCAATAGTTCCCATATCACCTGTACGCAACCATTGTCCGTCTTCTGTAAAAGTAGCTTTGGTGGCTTCCTCGTTTTTGTAGTAGCCCATCATCACATTGTCGCCTTTTACTAATATTTCACCGGAAATCTTTTCAGGATTTGCCGAATCAATCTTGATTTCCATTCTGTCAACAATGGTACCGCAAGAACCTTTTTTGAAGGTTGTCCATTCGTGGTAGCCTATCAATGGAGCACATTCTGTCATACCATAGCCGACAGTGTAGGGCATCTTTATTTGTTGCATAATTTTTTCAATGTCTTGATTCAAAGCAGCACCACCCAAGATCAAAACTCTCATATTGCCGCCAAAGAATGCCAATAGTTTTTCTCTGATTTTCTTGGCTACCAATCCGCGAGTGATAGGATTGCTCATCAAGAATTTAACGGGTTGTTTGCTAATAGTTGGTATAACAGCATTTTTGAAGATTTTTTCTACTACCAAGGGCACGGTTAATACCAAATATGGTTTTACGTCTGCCAAACCTTTCATCAAGATTTGCGGAGTAGGAGTTTTTCCTAAGAAATAAATGGTGCAGCCGCCTGCTATAGGATAAATGAATTCAAATGCCATGCCAAACATGTGTGCCAATGGCAACATAGACAAAACAGTGTCACCTGGACCATTAGGAATATTTTCTAAACCGAAATCTATATTGGAACTGATGTTTCTATTGGTCAGCATAACACCTTTAGGATCGCTGGTGGTACCGGAAGTGTAGTTAATGATGGCCAATTCATCTAAATTGTCGGTAGTGTAATGTACATCATTAGGACCAAAACCGTTTGGATGGCGTTCTGCAAATTTCTTGGCAACGCGTTCCATAAATTCGGCAGGTTGTTCCGTGATGGTTTTGGTGTACAAAACTTCCGGTTCTACAGAAATGGCCATGTTCAAATGTGTGAAATGGCTGCTATCCATCAAATCCCATTTCTTCTTGTCAATAAACAAAAATTTGGCTTCAGAGTGTTCAACCAAGTGGGTTACACTTTCCGGAGTAAAATCATATAGAATGGGTACCATAACGGCTCCATAACTGCCAATGGCTAAAAATACATTAGCCCATTGCGCACTATTAGGCATACAAATAGCAACTTTATCTTTCTTTTTTATACCTAATTCTTCAAAGATGATGTGATATTGTTCTATTGTTTTGGCTACATCACCAAAGGTGTATTCTTTCCCACCATAATTACATAATGCAAGTCTGTCCCAATTGTGTACGACTGCATCTTGAAAACGTGACAAATAATGTTTCATATTTTATATCTTTTTATGTCTTTATAATCAAAAATAATCTGCAAAATTACAACTTTTTTTTCAAAACAAATCTTTTTATGAAACAAATTAACATGAAAAAATAAAATACAGGACAATAAACCATGTGAAAAAAACGTTATAGAACAATAATAAATAGTTGTTTAACATTAAAATATTAAATATGAAAAAAGTTAGCATAACTTTATTAGTCGTAAGCATAGTGCTGTTTCTATCAGGTTGTTCAGTATTGGAACAAACAAAAACACTTACGCAGTGTTCTTACAATCTTACAGGTATTTCCAACGTGAAAATTGCAGGTGTAAGTTTAGACAAAGTAACCGATGTCAGTCAATTGAATTTGATGGATGCCGCCAAGATAGTAGCAGCCATAGCGTCAAAAACAGCTCAAATATCGTTTGATGCCAATGTGGCAGTAAAAAATCCGACTGTCAATACAGCCACCATTAACAAGTTGGATTGGAAAATACTATTGGAAGGTAATGAAATTTTGGAAGGAACAAAAACAACACCGACTGTTATCACCGGCAATGGCACCACCAATGCCACTATCAATGCTTCAGTGGATGCTGTTAAATTGTTAAATAAGAATACTTTGGATGATGTAATCAATCTTTATAAAAGTATAAAAGGTACCAGCAATACCAAATCAAATATTTCTGTCAAGGTGAAACCAACCATTAATAACTATACCGCTCCGGCGTATATTACCATTAATTCAAGCATTTAAAAAGAACTTTTGTTGAAAACTTGTAGAGATTAAATATGAAAAAAGCAGTTTTAAACTGCTTTTTTTTATGCTTGCTTGTTAACAAAAACAAAATATAATTAAAAGAATTTCAATTTATTAAAATAAAATAAAAGAGAATTATTTTCAAATGGTCAATATAAAGTTTTTATTTATCCATTATAATGACGTATGACATCGCTTTTTTTTGTATTTTTGCAAATTATTCGATGAAAATATAAGTAAAATATAACTTATTGATAAATAGATTGTTAAAAATATAAAATATAATATAATGATAAACGAGAAATTATTAAATCCAAGTTCCATAGTAGTAGTAGGAGCATCTGCCGATATTCACAAACCGGGTGGAAAAGTATTGAAAAATTTATTGAACTGTGGTTTCAAAGGAGCATTGTATGCTGTCAATCCTAAGGAAACTGAAGTACAAGGTATTAAATGTTATGCCAAAGTGGACGATTTGCCACAAGTGGATTGTGCTATTTTGGCCATAGCTGCCAAATATTGTCCGTCAACAGTTGATATATTGGCTCACCAAAAACAAACAGGCGGTTTTATCATCGTCTCTGCAGGTTTTGGTGAAGAAAACGAAGAAGGTGCAAGATTGGAAAAACAAATTGTCGATACTATCAATAGTGTAGGTGGCAGTTTGATAGGTCCTAATTGTACAGGATTCTTAAATACTAACTATTGTGGTGCTTTCGATGCACCTATCCCTCCATTAGATCCTCACGGAGTTGATTTTATTACCGGTTCCGGTGCCACCGCTGTATTTATCAAAGAATATGGTATTTCTAACGGATTGACATTTAATAGTGTATGGGCTGTCGGAAATTCTGCTCAAATGGGTATAGAAGACGTGTTGGAACATTTAGACAACACTTTCGATCCGGAAAAGAGCTCCAGAGTGATTATGCTTTATATGGAGAAAATAAATGCACCGCAAAAATTGTTAAAACATTCTCGCTCTTTAATTAACAAGGGATGTAAAATTGCCGCTATCAAATCAGGTGGTTCTGCTGCAGGTAGCAGAGCGGCATCTTCTCATACAGGTGCTTTGGCTACCAACGATGCTGCAGTTGACGCATTGTTTAGAAAAGCCGGCATTGTGCGCTGTCAAAATAGAGAGGAATTGACAACCGTTTGTGAAATATTTATGCATCCGGAAGTAAAAGGTAAAAATATGGCGGTGATAACACACGCAGGTGGTCCGGCTGTCATGTTGACAGATGTGCTTTCCAATAATGGAATGGATGTGCCTCATATAGAAGGTCCTAAAGCTGATGAATTATTGAAAAAATTGTTTGCAGGTTCTTCGGTGGGTAATCCTATTGACTTTTTGGCAACAGGTACTGCCGAACAATTAGGATATATTATCGATGCTTGTGAAAATGATTTCGACAACATAGATTGTATGTGCGTTATATTCGGTTCCCCGGGATTGTTTGCAAATTGGGAAGTATATGAGGTGTTGGACCAAAAAATGAAAACTTGCAAGAAACCTATTTTCCCAATCATTCCTTCTATCATCAATGTGAAAGAAGAAATTGCAGATTTCATCCAAAACAAACATCGTATCAATTTCCCGGAAGAATGTGTTTTCGGAAATGCTTTGTGCAAAGTGTATAATACACCCAAACCACAACCGGAACATGTTGAATTGCCAAAGATAGATGTGGAACGTATTAGAAAAACCGTTGACCGTTGTGGCAATGGATATATGGAAATTGCCGATTATAACGAATTGTTGGATGCTGCCGGTATAGCCCGTAAACGCAGCGTAGAGGTAGATAAAAAAGAAGATGCCCTACAATTTGCAAAAGAAGTAGGCTATCCTTTGGTGATGAAAGTTGTTGGTCCCTTGCACAAGTCTGATGTAGGCGGTGTTACCTTGAATGTTCGTGATATTGAAACGGTAGATAAAGAATTTGACCGATTGATGGCCATTAAAGATACCTATGCCGTAGAAATGTATCCTATGTTGGATGGAACAGATGTTTATATTGGTGCTATTCGTGATGACAAATTCGGACATCAAGTATTCTTCGGCTTAGGCGGCATTTTTATTGAAGTATTGAAAGATGTTCAGTCAGCATTGGCACCTATCACTGCAGATGAGGCAAAAGATATGCTCAAAAAACTACGCGGTTATAAGATATTAGAAGGTGTTCGTGGTCAAGATCCTGTCAATATCGACTTATATGCAGAACAAATTGCCAGAGTGAGTGCATTGGTTATGGCGGCTCCTGAAATTGCTGAAATGGATTTAAACCCATTGTTAGGCAATCCTAAGGCAGTGGTTGCAGTTGATGCACGTATAAGATTGGAAAAATAATGAAATATATTCTGTTTGTCTTGTCATTGGCATGCAGTAGCATAGCTGTTGCCCAGAAGGAAAACGACCTTTTGGGCAAACAGTTTTATCGTGCCGATAAAAAAGCTGCTGTTTGTTTCTACAAAGGAGAAAATGGTTACGAAGCCCGTACCATTTGGCTCATGTATCCATTAGACAAAAAAACAGGAAAACCCAGAACCGACAAATACAATCCCGACATAAGCAAACGTTCTACTCCATTGATAGGCTTATCGGTGATGTATAATCTTAAATATCAAAATAATTCATGGATCGGAGAGGCCTATCATCCCGCTCATGGACTTACTGCTCAAGTGGAACTTTCTCTTACAAAAGACGGCAATTTGAAAGTAACAGGTAGAAAGTGGGGCATTACAAAGTCGGAAATTTGGGAAAAAGTTGAAAAAAATCTACAATAAAAAACAAAAGATGGAAAAAATATTAATTACAGGAGGTGCAGGTTTTATCGGTTCACATGTAGTACGCTTATTTGTTAACAAATATCCGCACTATCAAATCTATAATTTGGATAAATTGACCTATGCCGGCAATTTGGAAAATTTGAAAGATGTAGAAAACAAGCCCAACTATCATTTTATAAAAGGCGATATTGTTGATACTAATTTTATTAACCAATTGTTTGAAAAACATCAATTTGACGCAGTTATTCATTTGGCTGCCGAATCACATGTAGATCGTTCTATTCATGCACCGATGGATTTTATTTATACCAACATAGTGGGAACTGCCAACTTGTTGAATGCTGCCAAAAATATTTGGGCGGAAAATATGGAAGGACATCGTTTCTATCATATTTCTACCGATGAGGTGTATGGTTCCTTAGGCAACGAAGGCGTTTTTGTGGAAACTACTCCATATAGCCCGCATAGTCCGTATTCCGCATCAAAAGCAAGTTCCGATCACTTGGTAAGGGCTTATCACGATACTTTTGGCATGCCGAATGTTATCTCCAATTGTTCGAATAATTATGGCCCTAATCAATTTCCGGAAAAGTTAATACCATTGTTTATCAACAATATACTTCATAAAAAACCATTGCCGGTTTATGGCAAGGGGTTGAATGTAAGAGATTGGTTGTATGTGGAAGACCATGCCAAAGCCATTGACACCATTTTCCATAAAGGAAAATCAGGAGAAACCTATAATGTCGGCGGCAACAATGAATGGGCCAATATAGATTTAATCAAAAAGTTGATAGAAATTGTTGACGAACAACTCGGAAATCCTCAAGGAACATCTTTGTCGTTGATAACATATGTAAAAGATAGGGCAGGTCATGATCTAAGGTATGCTATAGATGCTACAAAATTGAGAACAACATTGGGTTGGGAACCGACTATCAAATTTGCCGAAGGCTTTTATTTGACCGTAAAATGGTATTTAAATAATCAAGAATGGCTGCAGCATGTTACCTCCGGAGACTACCAAAAATATTATGAGGAAATGTATGCCAACAGGTAAAAAATATTTGTTGTTGTTCGTATTTTACTCTTTAATGACAGCCATCTGTGCACAACAGGTGACAACGTCAGTAAAGCGGGATATTGTTGCTAACAAGGTGCAGATTTCCACACATTTGAAAGACATACCTGTTGATGGACGAATTCGTTTTCAACAGGTATTACCGACCAATGCTACTATAATGGAAACCCATTTTGAAAATTTTCTTTGGGATACAAGCCATTCCATGCTGACAATCCTATCGGAAAATTGTCAACCTATTGAAGATAAGTGTTTTAATTATACGCTTTCGTTTACTGCAGACATCAATAGCCTTTCTATGGGACCTTCTGCTGTGATGTATGAACAAAAAGATGGTCAAGTAAACAAAATTACTACAGCAGCTCATACCTTTTATTTGAACAATTTTGATTGTCATGCTGCTGTTAATCAAACAGATACGGTTCAAATTGTTGATAAACAAGGATATTATTTGCAAATAAGTGCCAGCACCGCTCGGCAATCTATCAATGCATTGTCTAAACAAGTACATTTGCAAAACGGAGATATCTTAGTGGAGCAAAAAAGTGGTAAATATTATCGTTATCGAATAGGTGTTTTTGCTACCCAAGAACAGTTGGCGGAAAAATTGACCTATTATCGACAATATGTACCCGATGCTTTTGTTCCGCAAGATAGTTGGCAGTAAATAAAAAATCTATTTCAAAAAAAAATGTTATCTTTGCCATTTAAAGTTGTAAAATGACGAAATAATGGCAAAGAGAGTGCTTTATATAGTCCTTATGGCCATGTTGGGTGTGGCAAATGCCCAGCAATTTTATCCATTTGGCTTTCAATATGGCAATATTGCCACATATCATCAATTTTCGCAAGCTTTAAAAAATCCATTTGCAGGTGGAATGAACAGCATGCAATTTGCACGAATGGATTGCAATCAAGATGGTGTAAAAGATATGGTTGCTTTTGATGTGCAAAACAAGAAAATACGTGTTTTTATTCTTCAAAATGGTGAATATGTTTATCAACCGCAGTATGCAAAATATTTTCCTTCAATACGAGGTTTCATGCAGTTGATAGATTTTGACGGAGATGGTCGTGAAGATTTGTTCACCTATAAAAATGCCGGCATTCAGGTTTATAGAAATGTTTCTGATTCAATATTGCAATTTGAATTGTTTACCGATCAAATCAAATCGGTGTATTACCAAACGCCTATCAATTTGTTTTGTACAGAAGGCGACTATTTGGTGATAAAAGATTTAGACGGAGACGGAGATTTGGACATCTTGGCATTTTGGTCCTTGGGAAAATATGTTGACTATCACCGTAATATGTCGGTGGAAAAATATTCCGATTTAAATCATTTGGAATACGAAGTTGTCGACCGTTGTTATGGGCATTTCTCCGAAAGTGAAGAAAGCAATCGTATTACTTTGAATGACGATTGCGGACAAAACTATCTGCCGCAACAAAAACAGTTAAGACATACCGGCTCCACAATGTTGTCCATGTCCGTCAATCATGATAAAGATTTGATTTTAGGTGATATGGACTATCCGAATTTGGTCTTGTTGACAAATGGCGGCAGTGGCGATTCGGTGTATTTTGTACAACAAGATACCAATTTCCCGTCCAATAGTGTCAGTGTCAATTTGTACTCCATGCCGTGTCCTATGCTGCTCAATATCAGTTCTGATACTATAAAAGATTTACTT
>JAEEGI010022711.1_pt1 | contig 12371 bp, 10 predicted proteins | sample 8958751 | NCBI WGS metagenome assembly JAEEGI01 (sample SAMN16246545, study PRJNA631951) | gut metagenome | biome: gut microbiome; feature: rumen; material: KS-attached | host: Bos | place: Iran: Karaj | collected 2018-10 | reverse complement strand
CCCGGAGATGATATTCCTCTTGGAGATAAGGTTGAAATGGCTGATGAGGCTCCTGCTGAGCCTGAGATGCCTCACAAGGAAGTTGGTTTCGTTACAGTCTGCGCAGGAAGCGGTCTTGCTGATATCTTCAGAGGCCTTGGCGTTGACTATGTAATCGAAGGGGGACAGACCATGAATCCTTCAACAGCTGATATTCTTGACGCTGTAGAGAAGGTTAATGCTGATACAGTAATTGTACTTCCTAATAATAAGAATATTATTCTTGCAGCTAATCAGGCAGCTATTATGTCTGAGGACAGCGATGCCAACAAGAAGATCGTCGTAGTACCTTCCAAGACAGTACCACAGGGTATTACAGCACTTATCAATTATGTTCCCGGCGGAAGCGTTGAGGACAGCGTTGCAGCAATGACTGAATCACTTTCAACCGTTAATACCGGTGAAGTTACCTATGCTGTAAGGGATACTGTAATTGATGATGTACAGATCAAACAGGGCGATTACATGGGAATCGGCGATGCCGGAATCCTTGCTGTTGGCGGCGAGATTGCTGATGTTACCTTCGATATGCTTTCCAAGATGATGAGCGATGAACTTGAGCTTATCAGCGTATACTATGGTGAGGATGTTGAGGAGAGCGAGGCAGAGAACCTTAGACAGAAGATCAGCGACAGCTTCCCTGGATGCGACGTAGAACTTCAGTATGGCGGACAGCCAATATATTATTACATTGTTTCAGCAGAGTAATTACTATAGCGATTTAGCCGGGATTTATCCCGGCTATTACTTTATTATGAAACTTACAAAGAGGGTTTTGCTTTGGGAAAAAGAGAACGACAGGAATCCGTAACTGAAATAAAGGGCATAGGCGAAAAGACAGCCAAACTTTTTGAAAAATGCGGCGTAAAGACCATAGAGGATCTTCTTACTTATTATCCCAGGGGCTATGATCACTTCAAAGCTCCGGTAAGAGCCTGCGATGTAAGACCAGGTGAGATCAATGCTGTTAAGCTTACAATAGTTGGAAGAGTAACTCTGCGAAGAGTTCGCAATCTTTCAATTATCGCCTTCGAGGCTGCAGATCAGACAGGTAAGCTGCGTATGGCATATTTTAATTCTCCCTATCTTATGAATTCCCTTAAGGCAGGAACCACACATATCTTCAGAGGTATGGTACAGAAAAAGGGCAGTTTTCTTGAGATGGACCAGCCAAAAATGTACAAGGACGAAGAATATGCAACATTATTGGGGACTTTGCAGCCCAGATACCCTCTGGTAAAGGGCCTTTCCAACAATACAGTCTGTAAGGCTGTCAGCGCAGCTTTTAAAAGTGCAGGCGAATTTGAAGAATTTGTTCCCGAAGATATATTAAAGAGGCTTGAGCTTGGTTCATATTCCGAAGCAGTCTACAATATCCATTTTCCCAGGAATGAAATGTGTCTGGAAGCCGCCAGAAGAAGGCTCGCCTACAATGAATTTTTGCTCTTTGTATTACAGCTTCGTCTTCTGAAAGCCAATCAGGAAAATGTTCCCAATGCATATCCAATGATTGAGACTTCCGATACAGGAAGATTCCTGGAGCAGCTTCCTTACAAGCTGACAGGAGCCCAGCAAAGGGCTTGGGAAGACATAAAGGCTGACATCACCGGCAACAGTGTTATGAACCGTCTTATCCAGGGAGATGTAGGCTCGGGTAAGACAATCCTTGCTATGCTGGCTCTTCTTATGACTGCTTCAAATGGCTATCAGGGAGCACTTATGGCACCCACAGAGGTGTTGGCAGCCCAGCATTTTGAGAGCTTTACCAAGCTTATAGAGAAATATCACATTGAGAATCTGAAGCCTGTTCTTTTGACGGGTTCACTTTCAGCAAAGGATAAGAAAGAGGCTCAGAGACAGATAAAAGAGGGAGAAGTCAACTGCATTATCGGCACCAATGCTCTTATACAGGCAAAAGTTGAGTACAAGAATCTTGCTCTGGTTGTCACTGATGAACAGCACAGATTTGGCGTGCGTCAGAGAGAATCTTTAGCTGGCAAGGGTGTAAATACTCATGTTTTGGCCATGAGTGCCACACCTATCCCCAGAACTTTGGCAATCATTCTGTACGGGGATCTTCATATATCCATAATTGATGAGCTGCCCATGGGAAGGCTTCCTATCAAGAACTGCGTCGTTGGCACAGATTACAGACCAAAGGCATATAAGTTCATTGCAGACCAGGTTGCCGCAGGACACCAGGCCTATGTTATCTGCCCTATGGTTGAAGAGGGCGAACTGGATGGTGTCGAAAATGTAACCGACTATTCTGAAATCCTGAGAGAAAACCTGCCTCCGGCAGTCAGAGTCGAGATGCTTCACGGCAAGATGAAGCCTGATAAAAAGGATCAGATCATGGACGCTTTTGCCAGAAAAGATATAGATGTTCTGGTGTCCACCACAGTAATAGAGGTTGGTATCAATGTTCCCAATGCAACTGTTATGATGATTGAGAACTCCGAGAGATTCGGTCTTTCTCAGCTTCACCAGCTAAGAGGCCGTGTAGGAAGAGGAGCTGCACAGTCCTACTGTATTTTCCTTAATACCTCAGAGTCAGATGAAGCCAAAGAAAGACTCAGCACCATGAATAAGACAAACGATGGCTTTGTAATTGCTGAAGAGGACCTTAAGCAGAGGGGCCCCGGAGATCTTTTTGGCGTAAGGCAGAGCGGCGAGCTTGGATTCAGAGTTGGGGATATTTATCATGACAGTGATCTGGTAAAAGAATCGGCCATGGATGCAGACAGGATTCTAAACGAAGATCCGGATCTTTCTTCAATACAATATAGTGTACTTAAGGACGTTTTGACCACAAAATCTGCAAATTTTGTTGACTTTGCAACCCTTTAAAAGTAAGATAGTTTTAGTTTAAAGTTAAAATATAGGAGTATTATCAGCTTTTGTTGATAGGGGAGAATACTGAAATGTCTAAGATTGCAATAATCACAGATAGTAACAGCGGAGTAACTCAGGCCCAGGCCAAGGAGCTAGGTCTTTTTGTAGTTCCTATGCCTTTTATGATCAATGAAGAAGACTATTTTGAGGATATTAATCTTACTCAGGAGCAGTTTTATCAGAAGCTGGCAGATGATGCCAATGTATCAACCAGCCAGCCTTCTCCGGATTCACTTATGACTCTTTGGGATAAGGTTTTGCAGGATTATGAGCAGATAATTTATATTCCTATGAGCAGCGGTCTTTCAGGATCCTGCCAGAGCGCTATGATGATCGCCAATGAGGAATATGAAGGCAAGGTTTTCGTAATCGACAATCAGAGAATTTCTGTAACACAGAGGCAGTCAGCTCTTGACGCCAAGGCTATGGCTGATGCTGGTCTTCCTGCAGAAGAGATCGTTGAGAAGCTCATGGCCAACAAGTTTGAGTCAAGCATTTATATTATGCTTGATACTCTTTATTACCTTAAGAAGGGTGGAAGAATCACTCCCGCAGCAGCTGCTCTGGGTACACTCCTTCGACTTAAACCGGTTTTACAGATTCAGGGAGAGAAGCTTGATGCTTTTGCCAAGGCAAGAACTTCTTCTCAGGGTAAGACCATTATGATAAATGCCATCAAGGCAGATATCGAGAACCGTTTCGGTGGTATGGATGCCAGGGATTTCTATATTGCCTGCGCATATACCAAGGATCTCGAGGCTGCTGAAGAATGGAAAAAGGAAGTGGAAGCAGCATTCCCGGGATTTGACATCCATATGGATCCGCTTTCCTTATCAGTTGCTTGCCATATCGGACCGGGCGCACTGGCTGTTACGGTTACCCGCAAGCTTCACTTTTAATAATATTTAGTTTTTTGGGGGTTTTAGCATGGCAAATGAACAATATAATGCTTCCAGCATTACCGTACTGGAGGGACTTGAGGCTGTTCGTAAGCGTCCCGGAATGTACATAGGAAGCGTTACTACAAGAGGTCTCAATCATCTGGTCTATGAGATTGTAGACAACGCTGTAGATGAGCATCTTGCAGGATTCTGCAACAAAATCCATGTTACTCTTGAAGCCGATGGTTCGGCTACTGTAGAAGACAACGGTAGAGGTATCCCCGTTGAGATGCACGCCAAGGGTGTTTCCGCAGAGCGTGTGGTTTTAACGGTACTTCATGCCGGCGGCAAATTTGATAATAACGCTTACAAAACCTCAGGAGGTCTCCACGGTGTGGGATCTTCTGTTGTTAATGCGCTTTCAACAAGACTTTCTGTAGTTGTCAAGAAAGACGGATATATCTACAAGGATACCTATGAGAGAGGTATCCCCACCACAGAGTTAAAGGATGGCCTGCTTGTACCGATCGGTACCACCAAGGATACAGGAACTGCCATCAATTTTCTTCCTGACGATACCATTTTTGAAAAGACAAGATTCAAAGAGGATGATATCAAGTCAAGGCTTCACGAAACAGCTTATCTCAATCCTTCCCTGACCATTGTATTTCAGGATAAGAGACCCGGTGTTGAGGAATATATTGAATTCCACGAGCCAGACGGAATTACAGGTTTCATTAAGGACATGAACAAGTCCAAGGAAGCTGTACATGAGGTTGTTTCCTTCAGCGGTGAGAGCGAAGGAGTAGAGGTAGAAGTTGCTTTCCAGTATGTTAACGAATTCCACGAAGAAGTTCTTGGTTTCTGTAATAACATCTACAACGCCGAGGGTGGTACACATCTCACAGGCTTTAAGACAATGTTTACCAACATTATCAATCAGTACGCCCGTGAGCTTAACATCCTCAAGGATAAAGATAACAACTTCACCGGAACCGATGTAAGAAACGGTATGACTGCGGTTATCTCTATCAAGCATCCTGATCCAAGATTCGAGGGACAGACCAAGACCAAGCTTGATAACCAGGACGCAGCCAAGATTGTATCAAAGATAACCAATGATGAGGTCACAAGATATTTTGACCGTAACCTTGAGACCCTGAAATCCATCATTGGATGTGCAGAAAAAGCTGCCAAGATCAGAAAAACAGAAGAAAAAGCCAAGACAAACATGCTTACCAAGCAGAAGTATTCCTTTGATTCCAATGGTAAGCTGGCTAACTGCATCAGTAAGGATGCATCCAAATGTGAGATTTTCATCGTAGAGGGAGATTCCGCCGGTGGAAGTGCCAAGATGGCAAGAGACAGGAACTTCCAGGCTATTCTTCCTATCAGAGGTAAGATCCTCAATGTTGAGAAGGCAAGTATAGACAAGGTTCTTGCCAACGCCGAGATCAAGACCATGATCAATGCCTTTGGCTGTGGCTTCTCTGAGGGCTACGGCAATGATTTTGATATTAACAAGCTTCGCTATGACAAAATTATCATCATGGCAGATGCGGACGTAGACGGTGAGCATATTTCAACACTTTTGCTTACTCTATTCTACAGATTTATGCCGGAGCTTATTTATCAGGGACATGTTTATGTGGCTATGCCGCCTCTTTACAAGGCTGTTCCTGCCAGAGGCAAGGAAGAGTATCTTTATGATGACTCAGCCCTGGCCAAGTACAGAAGCACACACAAGGGTGCCTTTACCCTTCAGAGATACAAGGGTCTTGGTGAGATGGATCCTGAACAGCTCTGGGAGACCACTCTGGATCCCGAGAGAAGACTTCTCAAATCCGTTGAGATTGAGGATGCCAAGATGGCTTCTCATATGACTGAGCTTCTTATGGGCGTTGATGTTCCTCCGAGAAGAGATTTCATTCATCAGTACGCAACTGAAGCAACACTTGATATTTAATATATTTTTTGAGGTAAAAGCGTGGAAGACAGAATTATAAAAACCGAATATTCTGACCTTATGCAGAAATCCTTCATAGATTATGCAATGAGTGTCATTGTGGCCCGTGCGCTTCCGGATATCAGAGACGGTCTTAAGCCTGTACAGAGAAGAACTCTTTACGATATGTATGAACTTGGTATCAGATATGACAGGCCCTACAGAAAAAGCGCCAGAATAGTTGGTGATACCATGGGTAAATATCATCCCCATGGCGACAGCTCTATTTATGACTGTCTTGTGGTCATGACCCAGGATTTCAAAAAGACCGTTCCTCTCGTGGATGGCCACGGCAACTTTGGTAATATTGAAGGCGACGGCGCCGCTGCCATGCGTTATACAGAGGCCAGGCTTTCCAAGCTCACTCAGGAGAACTTCCTGGAGGATCTTGATAAAAACGTTGTAGACTTCGTTCCCAACTTTGATGAAACAGAGAAAGAACCCTCAGTTCTTCCTGTTAAGATACCTAATTTCCTTGTAAACGGATCTGAAGGTATCGCCGTAGGTATGGCTACCAGCACACCTCCTCACAATCTTGCGGAGGTAATTGATGCTGAGATTGCCTATATTCAGGACGATTCCCTTACTACCAAGGATCTGATGAAGTACATCAAGGGACCGGATTTCCCTACCGGCGGCATTGTCATCAATAAGGACGAGCTTCTTAGCATATATGAGACCGGAACCGGTAAGATAAGACTTCGCGGCAAGGTTACAACTGAGAAGGGCAAGAACGGACATATCAATCTTGTAATCACTGAGATTCCCTACACCATGATCGGTATGGGTATCGGCAAATTCATGGCTGATGTGGCAGAGCTTGCTGAGAAGAAGATAACCAACGACATCGTTGATATTTCCAACCAGTCCTCCAAAGAAGGCATACGAATTGTAATTGAGCTAAAGAAGGACACTGATGTAGATAATTTCACCAACCTTCTTTACAAGAAGACCAAGCTTGAAGACACCTTTGGCGTAAATATGCTGGCTATTGATAATGGAAGACCCGAAACCATGTCTCTAAAGGAGATCATGAGAGCCTGCGCTGACTTCCAGTTTGAGGTAGCAACCCGTAAATACACAACACTTCTCAAGAAGGAGCAGGATAAAAAAGAGATACAGGAAGGTCTTATCAAGGCCTGCAATGTAATCGATCTTGTTATCGAGATTCTTAGAGGTTCCAAGGACAGGCCAATGGCCAAGAACTGTCTTGTTAACGGTGTTACAGAAGGAATCAGCTTTAAGTCAAGAGAGTCCAAAGCCATGGCATCACAGCTTCTTTTTACAGATGCACAGGCAGATGCTATTCTTGATATGAGACTGTACAAACTCATTGGCCTGGAGCTTGATGCTCTGGTAAAAGAGCATGAGCAGACCGTGGCTAATATCTACCGCTATGAGGATATTCTCGAGAGCCATGAGTCCATGTCTCTTGTTATTCAGGACGAGCTGAACAAGATCAAAAAAGAATTCAGAACACCTCGTAAGACTGAGATAGATAATAAAGAAAACGCTGTCTATGAAGAAAAACCCGTGGAAGAAATCGATGTGGCCTTCATTATGGACAGATTCGGATACGCCAAGACCATCGATGTTAATACCTATGAGAAGAATAAGGAGACCATCGAGGCTGAATTTAAGTATTCATTTGTTATGAAGAATACCGGTAAGGTCTGCTTTTTCACTAATACAGGTAATCTCCACACAGTAAAGGCTATGGACCTGCCACAGGGCAAGATGAGAGACAAAGGTGTTCCCATTGACAATATCAGTAATTTTGATACCGCCAAGGAGACCATTGTTCTTGCAGCCAGTCAGTCAGATCTTAACCTGTACAGGCTGATGTTTACTACCAAGATGTCCATGATGAAGATCGTTGATGGAGGAGAATTTGACGTTTCCAAGAGAACCGTGGCTGCCACCAAGCTTATGGATGATGATGAGGTTATTAATGTAACCGTTCTTCATGCCCAGAAGACAGTCGTACTTCGTTCCAACGATGGTTTCTTCCTGAGATTCTATGTTGAGACTGTTCCGGAGAAGAAGAAGGCTGCAGTAGGTGTAAGAGGCATGCGCCTTGGTAAAAATGATTATGTAAGAGATGCATTCTTCCTGAATGACATGGAAGAGAAGGCCATTGATCACAATGACAAGAAGCTGGAGCTTGGACATCTCAAGGTTACCAGCAGAGATACGAAGGGAACAAAGGTAAGATTATGAGAGTAATTGCAGGTTCTGCAAGAAGACTGAAACTGATAACTCCTGAAGGAAATGACACAAGACCAACCCAGGACAGGATCAAAGAGACACTTTTTAACATGATCCAGTTACAGGTTCCCGGTGCCGTATTTGTAGATCTTTTTTCAGGAAGCGGAGGAATAGGTATAGAAGCCCTTTCACGTGGCGCTAAGAAGGCTTATTTCATCGAAAATGCAACGGCTGCAGTAAAATGCATAAATGCCAATCTTAAGACTACTCATTTTGAGGAAGTTGCCACTGTATTAAAACAGGATGTTGTTATGGGACTTAGAAATATACATGAACAGGAAGCTGATATAATATTCATGGATCCGCCTTATCACGAGGATCTGTATGAGAGGACCTTAAGCCAGCTTTCCAGCATGGATTATGTCACCGAGAATACAATGATCATCGTTGAGAGTGCTCTTGATATGGATTTTTCTTTTGTTGAAGCCATGGGCTTTGAGGTTAGAAGAGAAAAAGAGTATAAGAGCAACAAACATGTCTTTATCTACAGAAAGGAAACAACATGAAGATTGCCGTTTATCCGGGAAGCTTTGATCCTGTGACCTATGGCCATTTGGATATTATAAGGCGTGCCGCCAAGATGTTTGACAAGGTTATAGTTGCTGTAATGTGTAATTCAGCCAAAACTCCATTGTTTACCCTTGATGAACGTGTTAAAATGTTAAGAGAGTCTATACAAGACCTTAATAATGTCGAAATAGATTCCTTTGGTGGGTTGATGATCGACTACTGTAAGGAGCGCAATATTCACACAGTTATCAGGGGACTTAGGGCGATAACAGACTTTGAATATGAACTCCAGATAGCTCAGACCAACAAGGAGCTTTCTCATAACGAAGTCGATACAGTCTTTTTAACAACTTCATTAAAATATTCATATTTAAGCAGTTCCGTAGTAAAGGAAATTGCAAGCTATAAAGGGGACATAACACCTTGTGTGCCCGAATTTGTTGCGGATGCTTTATATGCAAAATTTGGACAAAATACTACTACATCTGATCAGAAGGATCAGAAATAAAAAGTAGGGGGATATAAGAATATGACAAGCAGGATTGAACAGCTGATTGATGAAATTGAGACCTATATTGACAATTGCAAGCCTCAGCCTCTTTCCCAGACCAAGATTATAGTTAACAAAGAGGAGATTGATGAGCTTTTAAGAGAACTTAGAAGCAAGACTCCTGAAGAAATAAAGAGATATCAGAAGATTATCAGCAATAAGGAAGCGATTTTAAATGATGCCCGTCAGAAGGCTCAGGCCCTTATCGACGAGGCTACCGTACATACCAATGAGCTCATCAATGAGCACGAGATCATGCAGCAGGCATATGCTCAGGCCAACGAGGTTGTTTCTCAGGCTGCCAAACAGGCCAAGGAGATTCTTGATAACGCCATGAATGAGGCCAATGAAATGAAGGCTTCAGCTGTTGCCTATACAGACCAGCTTCTTGCCGGGGTTGAGAATGTGATTTCTCAGTCCATCGATGCAACAAGCAGGAACAATGATGAAATTGTTGAATCCATCAAACAGCATAGTGTTGATCTTGTACAGTCTGTAAATGCCAGCAATGACAGCATTCTTTCTGCACTTACCCAGTACAGTGAGATTATCAGATCCAACAGGGCTGACCTTCGTCCACCGGAGGCTGTTTCATCAGATCAGATCTATGCACAGCCTGCAGCTGAAGAATCAATAAATCTTGATATGCTTAACTGATACATATACAAGGCTGCCGCATTTAGCGACAGCCTTTAATTATTTTTTGAACAGGAGAGTATATGCGTTTAGATAAGTTCCTGGGCACCTATGACATAGGTACCAGAAAACAGATAAAAGAATACCTCAAAAACGGAAGATGCACTGTTAACGGTGAGGTTATTACCAAGCCTGATATCCATATTGATGAAAACAGTGATGAAATAGCCTTTGACGGTATTGTGCTTGAATACAGCAAATATCATTATTTTATGTTATATAAACCCGCCGGTGTAGTATCTGCCACAACAGACGGAAGAAATGAAACCGTGCTGGACCTTCTTTCAGAAGAGAATGTCAAGGGCCTCAGCCCTGCAGGAAGACTCGATATCGATACAGAGGGACTTCTCCTTTTGACAGATGACGGCGGACTTATTCACAGACTTCTTTCACCTAAGAAGCATGTAGACAAGGTGTACGAAGTTCATCTTGACCATGAGCTCTCAGAGGGCGATATAGCCAAGCTGGAAGCCGGAGTCAATATCGGCGATGTTAAGGATGATGGAAGCCCGGATCTGACACTTCCTGCCAGGATAGAGGTTATTTCCCCGGATGAAGAAGGAAGACCGGTTGTACTTTTAACCATACATGAAGGAAGATTCCATCAGGTCAAGAGAATGATGGAGGCTGTGGGGAATGAAGTTCTTTTCCTGAAAAGGCTTTCTATGGGCCCTCTTAAGCTTGATGAGGAGCTTATGCCGGGAGAATACAGAAAGCTTACAAAGGATGAGCTTAAGGCATTAAATGTAAGCGAATAAAATAATTTGGAGTATATATGAGTTCAAAAGTTTATAAGGGAGAATTTGGATATATCAAATACAGGAGAAAGGTTGCGATCATAAGGACAGCGCTTTGTCTCCTGGTAGCAGTTGGAATGTACGTAGCAGGTCTTATCATTTTCAAGACCCAGAAAAACGGTCTCAGTATTGTAGCTGCTTTGGGATGCCTTCCAACAGGCTGGAGCGGCGTCAATCTGGTAATGCTCATGAAGGCAAATTTTTGCAAGGACAGTGACCATGAAAAGATTGAAAAGAGCAGGGGCGGTCTTTTGATTCATTACGACCATGTTATTACCTCCTACGAGACCAATTTTAATATTGATGCCTCAACAGTACTTGATAAGAACATCTGCATGTATTCATCAGATCCTAAGATTGAAGTTACCGACTGCGAGAAACACATCAAAAAGATGATCGCTCAGAGCGGATATTCCAGCTACAGCATTAAGATCTTTAAGGATATTGACCAGTTCTGTAACAGACTGGAACAGCTTGAGAAGCTCAGGGCTGAGAAGAACATAGATCCCCAGGCCATTGAAGATGCATGGATTCCCGGAACTGTTCAGACAGCAGCTTCAGTGCTTCTTTCTATTTCTTTATAATGGTGGTGCAATGAAGGAAATAATCATAGGCGAAAACCAGGTAGATAAGAGACTGGACGGCTTTTTGAAGTCTTACCTTCCGGAGGCTTCCACAGGATTTCTATACAAGATGTTTCGCAAAAAGAATATTACATTAAACGGTAAAAAAGCCGCCGGAACAGAGAAACTCAAGGCAGGAGATAAGATAAACATCTTTTTTTCTGACGAAACCTTTGAAAAGTTTCGCGGAAAAGCTGCTTCCGGTGAGGCTTCTGATCCCTTCAATGACAGAGAGATACAGCTGATCAAATCCCTTGGAGATATCAGTATTATTTATGAAGATGATAATATAGTTCTTCTGAATAAGCCTGCAGGAGTTTTGACTCAGAAGGCAACTCCCAAGGATGTGAGTCTTAATGAATGGCTGATCTATTATCTTTTTACCAAGAATGAAGTAACAAAGGAATCACTGGAGACCTACAGACCTTCTGTATGCAACAGACTTGACAGGAACACCAGCGGTCTTGTGATCTGTGCCAAGTCCCTGACCGGCGCCAGAGTAATGAATAAACTCCTTAAGGACAGGAATGTTCATAAGTACTACAGAACCATTGTTAGCGGACATTTGACGGATAATATCACTTTAAAGGGGTATCTCTATAAGGATGAAGCCAGGAATAAGGTCTTTATCAAGAAGGACGATCCCAAGGATGACCGTTATTCCTATATAGAGACGGAATATGCGCCGCTACAATATGATAAGGAACATGATCTTACTTTATTGGAAGTTAAGCTTATCACCGGTAAGCCGCACCAGATAAGAGCCCATCTTGCCAGCATTTCTCATCCCATAATCGGAGATGTTAAGTACGGAGGAAGAAAGATCGGCTCCCTGAATTACCAGCTTCTACACAGCTACAGACTTATTTTCCCGGAAGACCTTCCTGAGGGATTTGAAGCCATTTCCGGAAAAGAATACAGAGCAGAGCTTCCTTCTGTCTTTGGGAAGTTCTTCAGAGAGGGATAATATGCCTACCTGGAAATCGAGGGGACTTAGAGGTTCAACTTTAGAGGATATGATAAACAGGACTAATGAGCGCTATCAGGAGCTCTCACTGGCCCTTATCCAGAAGATTCCCACCCCCATCACACCTATCAATATTGATA
>JAEEGI010022710.1_pt1 | contig 12371 bp, 10 predicted proteins | sample 8958751 | NCBI WGS metagenome assembly JAEEGI01 (sample SAMN16246545, study PRJNA631951) | gut metagenome | biome: gut microbiome; feature: rumen; material: KS-attached | host: Bos | place: Iran: Karaj | collected 2018-10 | reverse complement strand
CCATCGGAATCTTGTAAGCCTTCGGGATTCGTTCGGGACGCGCGCCTATCTCTTGGTTACGATGCAAAGATACGGCAATGTTTTTTGGCAGTTATGCGTTAGCGTACGTTTGTAAGAGTTGCGTACTTTTTTAGGACATTTTTTTTGTTTGAATGTGGTTTGGTAATTGTTCTTGCCTGTATCTCTTGGACTTTCGCTACATGGCTTGCCTGGATTTATGAATCAAGATTTTGTGATAATCTCTCATAAGCAAAATTGGTTACTTATTCACGAGGGGTGGACTGTCATTTGTCTTATTATTTTTGAAATATAATTCATCATTTATCTCCATTCGAAAGATTATCTTTTCTTTCGGTTTCTCAACATAGCCTTACGACGTTTCTTCTACTTTTGGCTGGTACAATGATTGAAAGGGTGTATTAACGTTTTAGCAAAGGATTCGCTTTGGCAGACGCTGGTACAAAAAAATAAAAAGTGCCAACTTCACAGCCGACACTTTACTAAAAATGAGAGGTTAAATTATAACGTAAAAATGAACATGTATACAATTTTTTGTGTGTATCAGTTTAGAAACTGATGTCAAATCCTATTCCGAGCACGCGGTTTGTGCGTGTGAAACTGTTTGAACCTGCAAGCGAGCCAGAGTTTACAAGGGCTGTTTTTGCAGCCTGTGCTGCCATTGTTCCCATTTCCTCGCTTTCTGTCAGTTTGGCAACTACCGGGGCGATGATGCCGGCTGCTACTGCCGACTGGTTGTTGAAGTCGTTAGTTGTGGCAGTTGTATAGTCGCCGTAGTTTGTCTGGAAGTATGCAAGGTTCAACTTCATATTCTCCTTCAACTTTATTCCAACGCCAACTCCAAAAGTCCAAGAACTTACATTGAAACTGATGTCTTCCATGTAGTCGTCGGTAAAATCGTAGCAAGTCTTCTGGAAACCGCAACTTGCCTGAATAGCCTTGTTTATGTCGTACTCAACACCAGCAAGATACTCGTTTGTATCTCCTCCGAGTTTCTGCTCGTGATGCTCGTACATGTGTCCGGCCTTGTCGAAGAAGTGATGCCATCCGGCAGATACTCTGAGCGACGGGATAATCTCCCATTGTGCTCCAACTGTGAGCAAAGCCGGCGAGTCGTCCTCAACCTTCTGTCCGTCCTTGTATTTTGCCAGAACTGCTATGTTCTCGGCGCTTGCGCTATTTGCCGACTTGTTGTGCAGTCTCATGCGAGTCTTGAACTCGTATTTTGCTGCAAAGTTGAAGTTGCCGACCTTGTAGTCGACACCCAGTATCGGAGCAAATCCGAGACCCCATTGGTCGCAGTTCAAGGTTACATCTTCGGTTGCAGTTCCGAGAGCCTGATACAAGACAGCCTTTGTGTAGGCATCCTTTGCCTTGGCTGCATATTCGGCAGCATCCTCTGCTTTATTACCAGCCATGGCCTCTTTAGCCTGTTCTGTTGCAACGCCATAAGCCTGTGCGCTTGCCAGCGAATAGTTCTTGAAAGTCTCGGATGCAGGCAGCCAGTTGTCGCCTACCTTCACCTGAATGTCGCGCACATATCCGTAGTAGTTTGATGTTCCGTACAATCCGCGGACACCTGCATATACGCTCAGGTTATCGTTTATCTTGCGTGCCGCGCCAAGTGTAAAACCGTAGTAATACTGGCGTCCACGCATGTAAGTATCCATTTTGTAGTTGTCGATGAGCGGCATACCTTCTATTGTGCCCAGTCCCATTCCCTCAGCCATTGATGGCAACGAACGAGACAGCAAAGGAAGCATTGCTACCGTACTCTCGAATGAGCCGAGTCCCTTGTCGAACTCACATTTTCCGCCTCCGCCTGTTATTGCGAAGTTAAACTGAAAACTCCAGTTGTTTTTGTTGTATGCGGCTTGGAGCGATGGCACAATCGGCGCATCGGCCTTGCCTCTATATTTTTTTGTCGTGCCTGTATTTCCGTCGCCATAGACAAATGGTCCGAATGTAGAAGTTACATCGCGTGTCTGATGTGCGTTCTGTATGTTTACAGACAAGTGAATTCCGTCTTTTAAAAATACAACACCCGCAGGGTTGCTCACCACACCGTCAATAGCTATCGCTGCATCTCTCGAAGGATTTCGAAGAAATGCTACATTCTGGTTTGTATTCGTTAACAGACCTCCAGCAAATGTTACAGCAGATACTCCGAATAACAAACCGTTAGTAAATAACAATCTTTTCATCTTTTTTGTTCATAAAATTCTAAAATTCGTGTGCAAAGATAACATTAAATTTGTAATATACAACAAGAAATGAAAAAAAATGCCTACCTTTGCCATCATTTAAATATTAAACGAATATTGATGCATATAGTTGAGATTCCATCCTTTTTTCCGCCCTATGGAGGAGAGTTCTGTCTCGATCAGGCAAAGGCACTCTGTTCGTTCGGTCACACCGTGCGGATAATCAGCAACGTACAGCTTTCTGTCAGGAAGAGCGTGACCGATTTCTGTATGTATTCCTACGGCAGAAAATGGATGGAAATGGATGGCGTTAGCGTTTACTATTCGTACACGCGAGGCATTCCGATGATGATTAAGCCGAATGTTGAGAGATGGGTTAAAACGGTAAGACAGATGTTTGCCGACTATGTGCAGAAATATGGCCTACCCGACATTATCCATGCCCATTGCGCCCATTGGGCCGGATATGCGTCGATGCTCATTAGCCGCGACTACGGTATACCTTATGTAATAACAGAACATCTGCCAAGTTATTATTTCACGACCGAGATAGCCAAGACAGGCGGAGACGACTCGTGGGAGATTCCGTTGATATGGAAGGCATACGCCGAGGCGAGTATCGTTCTGCCCGTGTCAGCCGAGTTGGTAGATGATTTGGCTCCGATTTTTGGGAAGGCATACCGCTGGAAGGAGATGCCGAATGCCATAGATACCGATTTCTATGCTTTCCGCAAGCGCGAAGACCGACGGATTTCTGCAAAGCCGTACAGAATAGTGTGCCTTGCCAATTTCATTCCGCTGAAAGGCTACGACGTTCTTCTGCCTGCGTTTAAAGAGTTCTGTAAGAAACACAAAAACACCCGTTTGGATGTTCTGGGCTTCGGAACAGATTCGGAAGAAATGCAGAAGATGATAAGACATTTTGAGACCGAAAATGTGCATTGCTACGGTCGTGTGGGGCGCGAAAAGGTAAGAGAGGTACTTTACGAAAGCAATCTGCTGGTTCTGCCAAGCCGTTCTGAGGCTCAGCCGCTTTCCATTCTCGAGGCAATGAGCACAGGAATCCCAGTTGTGGCAACGGAAGTTACTCCGCAGAGTCTGCGAATTGAAGGCGGCTGTACGGTTGTGCCGATAGACGATGCGCAGGCTTTGACCAATGCCATGGCGAAGACATACGAAAACGTTGATTTTGACGGATTTGCAGTCTCGCAGAAAGTGCATCAGATGGCATCGTACGATGTTCTGGCAAACAAACTCGACATGATTTTTACAGACATAATAAAGAATCGGAAATGAGCACTCTGTTAAGCGTAATTATACCTTATTATAATATAGACGGAGATTTGCTTCGCGCTTGCTTGGAAAGCGTTGTGAATCAGAAAGTCCTGACAGATGAGGTTGAATGTCTGCTCATCGACGACGGCTCGGCTAAAAGTCCGGCGGCGGTTCTCGAAGATTTCCCGTCGGTAAGGTATATCCGACAGGAAAACAAAGGACTTGGAGGCGCGAGAAACACAGGAATAGATGCGGCTCGGGGCGAACACATAATGTTTGTTGATTCGGACGACACGATTGCAGACGGCACGTTGAAATACATCGTGGAATGGTGCAAAAGTGCTGATTCTGCGGATATTCTGACCTTTGGAATGAAGTACACCTCTGCCCCATCGTGCCGCGGAGATTTGAAAGAGGGGAAGCGCGTTGTAAAAAGCGTTGAGGAATATCTCGAAACCACAAATCTAAGGGCTTCGGCATGCCTTTACGTTTTCAGACGCTCGTTGCTCGATGCCCATTCCTGCTGGGAAAAACTACGTTTCAGAGAGCATTTTTTACACGAGGACGAACTTTTCACGCCGCAACTTGTGGTGAGGGCGAAAAATATTTGCATTTCCGATTCTGTTGTGTACTTTTACTACAAACGAAGCGGCTCAATTACCACAAAATCAGACGGTAAGCATTTGCAAAAACGTATGGAGGACCTGAAAGAGACGATAGACTTGCTATATGGTTTGCGCAATTCGAAGTCCGAAGCCCGACTTCTTGACAGAAAAATCCGTCAACTCTCGTTCGACTGGGTTGCCGGAATGATTTTCCATGGTGTGGACGACGACTATCTGAAAGATTCGCTTATATGGCTGAAAGAGACGGGGTTATATCCTTTTAAACAGAAAGGCTGTTCTGCATCTTTGAGGATATTGTACTTTCTGACAAACCGAAATTGGGGCATAAGATTTTTGCGCGTTATTCTGCCTGTTATACAACGGATTAAGCCAATTTTTTAAGGCCGACAAACGCTTTGCGAACGCATAGAAGAGCCCACCACAACATTTTGCATTTTAATGCTTGGCGCAGAATATTAGTCTTTGTATCTGTTTGTATATGAAGACTTTGTATCGTGTTGTCGTATTCGGAAAGAAGTTCGGCCTTGTTCGTTCTGAAAACGTGCATTATCAAAGCGAAAGCCTTAACCTTTAAACATTCGTCGAGAGCCTTGCTTCCGATGTTGTATTTCTCTGCAAGATAGTTAGTTAGCCGTGTCATTCGCTTCACAAAATGGAATTGTTTTGTTTCGTCGATATTGTTCGACAGCGAATCGTGACCAACCGAATAATATTGCGTAGTATCCGGAATGTAAGCAATTTTTCCTCTTGATGCGAGAGCCGCAAAGATAGGCATATCCTCGCAAGGCAAATCTTTGTTTCTGAACAAAGCCGTATCTTCTTCGTAGCCTTCAAGAAGAGGCTTCATTCTGAACATTGTAGATTGTATCATCATTGGCACTTTTGGGCAGATGATGTCCTGAAGCATCGACTTTCCGTCCTTGATGTAAGCCTCGGATTGATAGCCCAGCGGAGTGCTTGCCACGCCCGTATTCTCGTTGTACACGGCATATCCGGTATGTGCCAGAGTAACATCGGGATGTTGCTCCATTAGCGTGTAAAGTTTTTCAATTTTGTGCTCATCTACCCAGAAATCATCGCCGGCACAATCTGCCACATACTTGCCTTTGCAAGCCAAAATGCAGTCGAAATAGTTGTTCAGAAGACCTTTGTTTGGTGAGTTTCTGAAAAGAGTAATTTTGTCGGGATATTGTTCGGCATATCGGGCGCAAATCTCCCCCGTTCTGTCGGTTGAACAATCCTCTCCAATTATTATTTCGAACGGAATGCTGCACTTCTGCATCAGTATCGAGTCGAGTGCGCGCGCTATATATTCTTCTTGATTGTAGGTTATTACGACTACTGAAACTAAAATTTCCATGCTGATTTTTATGGTCTGAAACTGTTTACGGCTGCAACAATTCGCTCAATCTCGCTTTCTGTAAGAAGTGGCGACATTGGCAGACTAAGTTCCTCGTTGTGAATTATTTCCGTTATTGGCAGATGCAAATCCGCACATTCATTGTAGGCATTCTGCTTGTGGAACGGAATAGGATAATGAATAAGCGTATTTATTCCGTTGGCTTTCAGATGCTTCTGAAGTTCGTCGCGATGTTCGCACCTTATTGGATAGATGTGAAAAACGTTGCGCTCATCACTAGAAAAATCGCGACATACATCTATGTATGGAAGTGTTACGAACGGGTTGCTGATGCTCTTTGTAAAGGCTTCTGCCACCCTACGGCGTGCTGCATTATCCTTGTCGAGACGTTTAAGTTTGACCGATAAAGCCGCTGCTTGAATCTCGTCGAGACGGCTGTTTATGCCTTTGTATTTGTTTACATATTTTCGCTCCGACCCATAGTTTGCAATCTGGCGGACGGCGGTGGCAAGAAGTTCGTCGTTGGTTGTTACCGCGCCGCCATCGCCCAGCGCACCAAGGTTTTTGCCGGGATAGAAACTGAAGCCCGACGCATCGGCAAGACAGCCAACCTTCTTTTTGTTGAAAACCGCTCCGTGGGCTTGGGCACAATCGTCCACAACCTTCAGATTATGCTTTCGGGCGATTTCCGCGATGCTTGTCATGTCGCAACATCTGCCGTAGAGATGAACTGGCATAATTGCCCTTGTCCGGTTGTTGACGAGTTGCTCGATTAACCCAACATCAATAAGATAGTCATCCAACGAAGGCTCGCATGCAACAGGCTTCAGTCCGGCTTTTGTGATTGCCAAAACCGAGGCGATATATGTGTTTGCTGATACGATAACCTCATCGCCGTCGTTCCAGCCGAGAAGATGCTTGTAAGCCGCGAGAATCAGCGTCAGAGCATCGAGTCCGTTGCCAACTCCTATGCAGAATCGGCTTCCGCAGTAGTCGGCAAATTCTTGTTCAAAATTCTTTACGCTTTGTCCTTGCAGATACCATCCGCTCTTAACCACGCGCAGAATTGCCTCTGACATCTCAGGCTCGAACGAGTCTGAAATCTTCTTCAGGTCTAAAAACTGTATATCTTCAGCCATTGTTTACAGAATTATTTTGTAGGTGTCGTAGCATACGGCTCTTGCTCCGAATCCTTCTTTCTGGAAAAGGAGTCCGGTGTTGATAAAGGCGTTGGAATCTTGGCTTGATATTCCGAAATCGAAGAACGGCACATCTTTGTAAACCTCTTTTATCAGATGATAAAACAGAAGGTCGAGCGCTCCGTTTTGCTTTGCCTCCTCGTTGCCTGCTATGTATTGCGCATGTGCCACCATTTTGCTGAGGAATACCAACACACCGGCGCAGATTTTCCCTTCGGGATTAGCCACGGTGTGCAGAATGATGTTCTTGCGGAAGCGCGAAGCCAGCGGCAGAATCTCATCGTAAGTGTGAACAGGATGCTTGTCGTGGCGACTGAAAAGTACTTCGTCGAGGACCGACCAATATTCTTTTAGCCCTTCCAAATCATCGTCTTTTATTGTGTATCCGTTGTTCAGAGCCTTCTTTGCGCCTCGTTTTCTGAGGCTTCTGAATGGCAGCGGCTCGTCTTGTCTTATTGTTGATGAAATCTGACGGACGGTAAGTTGTGCGCCGACTTTAAAAAGTGCGTACAAGTCTTCTTCGCTTGGATAGCTTGCGTAGATGTGCGGATATGGCTTGTATATCCATTGCGTGGCATTGTATTGCTCTTTGAAATAAGTGCAGAGAGCCTTGAAAATGTCGAGCATCTCTGCGCCAGTCATGTCGTTGTGCGTTACTATTCCGCCGTAAGTAAGTCCTTGATGACTCCATATTGTGCCAGATGACTTGTCGAAGTTAGCGGGCACGAGAGCCTTCAGTTTGCCTGAAATGTAAATCATTACAGACGCATCGCAGAATCTGGCTTTGTGATAGTCGAGATAGTTGCGGTTTATCAAGAATGTGGCGTTTCTCGACGAATCGACAAAATTGTTCCATTCGTCAAAATGTTCATCGTTGTATCTTACAATACTAATCTCTTCCATACATTTGCTTAAATTCTTGATAATTATGTATATAACCAATCTTGCTATATTCTTCCGAAGCCATTACTACAAGTACTGTATCTTCCTTGAAATCAGTTAAATCTGCCCAGACGTTTGGCGGAATTACGAGTCCGATGTTTGGCTTGTCCAGAACAAATTCCAGTTGCTCCTTCCCGTCGTCGGTCTTTATCTTTACGCTTCCGTTTATGGCAAAGACTACTTCGGCGTTAGTCTGATGCGCATGTCCGCCTCTGTCCTTGCCTTCGGGAACTTTGGTAGTCCAGAAAACCCTTTTCACCTCGAACGGAATATGTTTCAGCCCCTCGAGAAAGCAGAGGCTTCCTCTTTCATCAACAATTTCTGGTATTTCTAAAGTCTGTACTTGCATTTTTAATCAATTGAGAAGCAAAAATATATAAAATAATCGAGAAACGGAAATAAACAGATGCCCGAGGCGTCAGATTCTGACTAATCCCGATACGAAGAGATAAACCGCCAGTCCAATCAAGATATTGATTATAAGCGTGATGATTACTTTCTTCTCAAGCCTGAAGCCGTATTTTAGCGAGCACCACGCCACCACAATTATAAAGTCGAAAATGGCGGAGACGGTTATTGCCAGTCCCGTTCCGGTAAGCCCCATCAGGCTGTAGCCAATCAGCATCGATGCGAGGAAGAAAATGTCGTATGATATTTCGAGAATCAGATATGCGCGGCTCTCGCCCTTTGCAAGATTGAGATATGCTACAGGAAGCGTTACGGAACGCAGGTAGAGATTGAGGGCTGCGAGTTGCAACATACCAGTTATGACGAGAAAACGCTCGCTGAACAGAAGTTGCAGGCACCACGGCATCAGGAACATAAAGGCTATTATGCCCGGCGAGATTATAAGGAGCGATACAAATGCTTGATTGTTAACCACTTTGTTGAATCTGTCGGCATCTTTGTTTACGGCAGACAGACGCGGAAAATAGTCGCTCTCAATTGCCGAGAAAACCATTCCGGCGTAGTTTACAACTATCAGATATCCAGCGTTATAAAGTCCTACGGTGTCGATGTCGGCAATCTTCAGAAGGGCTGTTCGCAGGCAGACTTCGGTAAGAGATGTGGCGCACATTCCGACCACGAAAGCGATGCCGAGTTTTATCATCGGCTTACCTTCGTCAATAACTCCCCTAACCTCGATTTTTACGGTATTTTCGGCCTTGCCCATGTACCACGGAAAACGCTCAATACCAGTCGTTTCTCTTATCTTCTGCGGAACAAAAACAGGAAACTCCTGAAACGAGAAATGTGTTGCTGCCGCCATTGTTATGAACCCCATGGCAACAATCGAAGGCATAACTCCCTTCATGCCAAGGAAATAGTACATTGGCAGAACGACGATGAGCGACACAACAACCATAGCAACGGATGCGTATGCCATCTCGCGAATCTTGCGCACGCCCTTCAAAATTCCCATCTCTACAGCCGAAACAATCCCGAACGGAACTGCAAGACTCAGCAGGCTGATGTGGATGCTATGATACAGGTCGTTGAACAGCAGATAACTGAACAGCGGCGACAAGGATACTCCGCACGCAAGTCCGAAAAGCGACGAGATGATTGTCCAGCCGCGCACAACGGTTATGTATCTTAGCAAGGCTTCGCGATTGCCCTCCTCGTAAAGTTCAGAAATGTGCTTTACCGCGCTGAACGAGATGCCCAGATTGCTCACGTTGTTGAGCAAGGTTACGATGTTGTTGTAGAGCGAGATAAGTCCCATTCCGGCAGGGCCTAAAAGAATTGCCACCACCTTGTTTCGTACCAGTCCGGACAAGATGCTAAGTCCCTGAAGACCGCCGAACAGACTTATCGATTTGGCTATATGTTTTTTGTCAGAATCTGTTTTCATTACAATTTTACGAGTTCGCAAAAATACAATTTAATGCACAAAAAATATTATCTTTGCAAAAAATATTTTTTTAGGATGAAACACATAATACAAACGCTTACCGCATTATACGTTTTGTTTGCACTATGCTCGTGCAGAAGCAATACTTCAACAAACAATACTAAACCTATTGATAGTTTGAATTTTAAATATGCAAAATACATAAAAGTATATCGCTATGAAAACTATCGGAAGGCCGTGCTTGCAAACCCTTGGAAAGATGGTGCGGTTCTGCATACATACATTATTCCCAACGATTCGACGACAGACGTAAGCGGAGCCGATGAAACAGTTATCAGAAAGCCGAGCGAGAGGGCTGCTATCTTCAGCAGCGTGCATTGCGGACTGCTGAGTATGCTTGGCGAACTTGGCAGAATCGATGGCGTTTGCGATGCCCAGTACATGAATCTGCCAAATGTGCAGGAACTTATAAAAGACGGCAAAATTAAGGATTTCGGCAACGGAATGAACCCAAACATCGAGCAGATTATAACCAGCAAGACCGATTTGCTGATGGTTTCGCCATTCGAGGGCAACACAAGTTACGGAAAGATTGAGCAGATTGGAATTCCTATTGTTGAGTGTGCCGATTATGCCGAGGTTTCAGCCATAGCGCGAGCCGAATGGATGCGGTTTTACGGCATTCTTTTTGGCTGCGAAAGAAAGGCTGATTCGCTTTTTGCGGTTGTCGAAAAGAACTATTTCACTCTAAAGAAGAAGGTTGCAAAGACAAAGACGAAACCGACGATTCTTGCAGGCTTGATGTATCAGGGAGTTTGGTACACTCCGGGAGGCAATAGCACTAATGGCCAGTTGTTTAGCGATGCCGGATTTGAGTATCCGTTCAAGCATCAAGAGGAGATGTCTAAGCCGCTCTCGTTCGAGCAAGTCCTGTCGAAATCTAAGGATGCCGACGTGTGGGTTGTCTATCACGACTCTCCTTTCTCGTACCGACAGATGCTTGGCGAGAATGCAAAATACTGCCAGTTCAAGGCCTTTGCCGACAGAAAGGTCTACAACGCATCTACCAGCGAACTTATTTATATCGAAGCCCCTTTCCGCCCCGACATAATGCTGAAGGATCTCGTAAGCATCTCGAACCCTGACTTGGTGGAGAAAGACTATTCGCCACGTTATTACAAACCTATCTCTGAGTAAAATTATGGATGGATATATAGATGATTACATAAAAGCAATCAGAAGAAACGAGGTCAGAGATTTTTTCTTTGGCAAGGGCGACTATTATAAATTCAATGATGGTGATGGTAAGCGTTTACATTATTTGTCTTTTAATAATTGTATAGAAATATTGGGAGAACAAAATTTGTATAATCGTCTGTCAAGTGATTATATTGACATTCTCAAAGAAAATGATGTAACATTACAGGAGTTTTATGACCTTTTAATGTTTGTGGTATTATATTACCGAAATGCATTATTTTGCTATGAACCAGACTGCTATCATTTTGAATGGGTATATCCAGAGGAACTGACAAGACTTTTTAATGTGAATTATGAAAGGTTGAAGAACGAAGGCGATACAAAAGAAATAGGTGAATTTCTACATGAGTTGAAAGAATATAATGTAGACCTATTAAATTACGATAGGGTTAATGTGATAGGAAGTAAGACCGTCCTTCCTCGTGTCCCAAGAACGACAGAAGGCGAATTTGTTGTACCCGACGGTATCGTGAGAATTCCCGACTATGCTTTTGCCGAATGTGATAAAATAACTTCTGTCGTAATGCCCGATACGGTGGAAAGTATAGGAGCTTATGCTTTTACTGGATGCACAAGTTTGAAAAAAGTCAGACTGTCTGAAAATCTGACATTTGTAGGACGCCACGCTTTTGGCGTGGGGGGTAGCATTGGACGTGATGATGTCCCTGCATGTAGTATTGAAAGTATTTATATTCCGAGAAAAGTAAATAGAATTATAGATTTTGATACCTTTTCAAAATGTATGTCTTTAAAGAACATAGAGGTAGATAGTGAAAACCCCTACTATGCCAGTTGTGACGGAATTCTTTACACTAAAGATATGAAAAAATTGATTTTATGTCCAAGTGCAAAAATGTCAAAGGTCGTTAGAATACCAGAATCGGTAGTATATTTGGGATGTCTGGCTTTTTGTGATTGTAGTGGAATAGAAGAACTGTATATTCCTGCAAGTGTAAAGAAAATGGATTGGTATGCCCCTCTTGAAGGTTGCTCTGGATTAAAAAGAATCCATATTGGTGTGAAAGAAAACATTGAAAAAGTGTTTTCTAAATTTGATTTTGATGATGTTGATAAAGATTGTTTGTTTTATGTCCCGAAAGGTACAAAACAGAGATATCAGTCTCATTGTTCTTTAAAAGAACAGAACATTGTAGAAGAAGATGTTTAACGATATGAAGTATAAGCCACTATCCAGCACCACGCTGAAATTTGCCTTCACCGCCATGCTTCTTGCTGTTCTGTTTGTGCTGAATCTGTTTGTAGGCTCGGTGAACATTCCGTTCAACGATGTTGTAAACATCTTGCTTACAGGACAATGCGGCAACGAGGCGTTTACCTTCATCGTGCTGCACTCGCGAATGCCACAGGCGGTTACGGCTTTGCTATGCGGCGGCTCGCTTGCCGTTGCCGGACTTATGTTGCAGACAACCTTCCACAATCATCTTGCCGATCCTTCCATTCTCGGCATCAGTTCGGGAGCAAGTCTTGGCGTGGCGGTCGTGCTTTTGTGCTTCGGCGGAACAACGCTCGCCATCGTTGGCAAAGGCTGGGTGGTTATTATCGTGGCAGCATTGCTCGGTTCTATGCTTGTGCTCGGCATTCTTCTTATGCTTGCCACGTTCATTACCAACG
>JAEEGI010022708.1_pt1 | contig 12372 bp, 8 predicted proteins | sample 8958751 | NCBI WGS metagenome assembly JAEEGI01 (sample SAMN16246545, study PRJNA631951) | gut metagenome | biome: gut microbiome; feature: rumen; material: KS-attached | host: Bos | place: Iran: Karaj | collected 2018-10 | reverse complement strand
AAAATTTCCCTAATTTATTTGGTTTTCTCGGAAAATATTACGAATTTTGCGCTTTATAAATCACTAATTACACGTAATGAGAGAAAAAATTGACTGTTTTTTGCCTTGCAACGACCTTGAGACAGCATGCCAATTGGTAGCGCAAATCAAGGGAAGCAAGACCATTCAACATATCTGTTTGCTAGTAAACCAACCCCTTGAGGCCACCGACGAGGCTCTGAGCGATTGCGAGCAAATAGTAGTTAACGACCTGACAAGCAGCACCACCCTACAGGCTATTTCCGAACATGCCAAGGCCGATTACGCCCTGTTGCAGATTCGTCCACGACAAATACAGATGCCCAAGGGCACACTCGATCGCATGCTGCGTATCGCATCCGATTCGGATGCTGCCATGATCTACGCCGACCACAACGACCTGATTGATGGCAAGTTGCAGCCCCACCCTGTTATCGACTATCAGATAGGTAGTATCCGCGACGATTTCGATCTGGGCTCGCTCATCCTGGTAAAAACCAGCCTGCTGCACTGCTTTGCCATGCAGAGCAACGAGCATCCCTACCAGTATGCCGCTGTTTATGCCCTGCGCCTGTTCCTGAGCCGTAAAGGCCGCATCTTCCACATTAACGAGAAGCTTTATACCGAGCAGGAGACCGATACCCGTACCTCGGGCGAGAAGCAGTTCGACTATGTGAACCCACGCAATCGCGAGGTACAGATCGAGATGGAGCATGCTGCCACCGCCCACCTGGCTGCCATCGGCGCCAAGATCGACCCCTCGTACTATCGTCGTCCCGACTTCAACGAGCAGGAGTTCGATGTAGAGGCATCGGTGGTTATCCCTGTTTACAATCGCGAGAAAACCATTTGCGATGCCGTGAACAGCGCCCTGAGTCAGAAAACCAAGTTTAAGTATAATGTGATTGTGGTCGACAACCACTCTACTGATAAGACTACCGAGTTGCTGCGTGGTTTCCACGACGAGCGACTCATCCATATCATCCCCGAGCGTAACGACCTGGGTATTGGTGGCTGTTGGAACATGGCCATCCACGACGACCGTTGCGGACGCTTTGCCGTGCAGCTGGATAGCGACGACCTGTACTCGTCGCCCAAAACCCTGCAGCAGATTGTAGATACCTTCTACAAGCAGAATGCTGCCATGGTGATTGGTTCGTATCGCATGTGCGATTTCGACCTGAACACCCTGCCACCAGGCCTGATCGACCACGCCGAGTGGACAGACGAGAACGGCCCGAACAATGCCCTGCGTATCAACGGTCTGGGTGCACCACGCGCCTTCTTCACCCCACTGCTGCGCCAGGTAGGATTCCCCAACACCTCGTATGGCGAGGATTATGCCTTGGGCCTGATTTTCTCGCGCCACTACCGTATCGGCCGTATCTTCAGCGAGCTCTATCTCTGTCGCCGCTGGGGTGGCAACAGCGATGCCGCCCTCTCTATCGACAAGGTAAACGCCAACAACCTGTATAAGGACCAGTTGCGCTCGTTAGAGATTATGGCGCGCCAGCAGATGCTGCAGGGCAAGCAGGAACTGCTGAACGACTCGCCCCTGATGCGATTCTTCAACCGCCAGTTAGAGAAGTGGGACGATGCCCGCAGGCGCTATCACGATCTGCGCAACGTAAAGACCCGCGAGCTGTCGGTAGGCACCTCAATCATGAAGGTGCAGTACAACCCCGCCCGTATCGTATCTACAGGCGCTAAGATTGATAAGCAGACACTGGCCGAGCGCCCCTGTTTCCTGTGCGAGCAGAATCGCCCCAAGGAGCAGGTCAAGAAAACTATCGACGGACAGTTCGACCTGCTGGTCAACCCCTTCCCCATCCTGCCCATCCACTTTACCATCCCATCGGTAAAGCACGAGCCACAGCTCATCCGTAATGCCTATGGCGAAATCCACAAGCTGCTTACCGAGTACCCACAGATGATGGTATTCTATAATGGCCCCAAGTGTGGTGCTTCGGCACCCGATCATGCCCACTTCCAGGCTGGCACATCAGGTGTATTACCCCTACAGATGGCCTGGGGCCGCTTGTCGCGCAGTCTCAAACCCATCCTGAATCTGAACAACGAGGAGGGCATCTCGCTCATCGAGGAGTATCCCTGCCCCGCCCTGCTCATCCACAGCAAAACACAGTATGGCGACGAGCAGCTGTTCCGCCGTTTGTACGAGTCGCTGCCCATCAAGGAGGGCGAGCCCGAGCCTATGCTCAACATCGTAAGCTGGCGACACGATGCCGACTACTATTCAGTGGTATTCCCGCGCGAAAAACACCGTCCCGACTGCTATTACAAGGAAGGCTGCGAGCAGTACATCATCTCGCCAGGCGCGCTCGACATGGCAGGTTTCCTGGTTACCCCACGTAAGGAGGATTTCGATCGCCTTACCCCCGAGATAGCCTTGGGCATCTTAAACGAGGTATCGCTGCCAGCCGACCAGCTCCAGCAGGTCATCGAACGCCTCAAAGCCACCCAATTGTCAACTGTCAATTCTCAATTGCCAACTAAAAAAGAGCCCAACGTTACCGTAGGAATCGTCAGTGGCGAAAAGATATCGTTCAGCCTGAATAAGCCTTACATGGCCAAGGGCGAGGTGATTACTGGCGATCAGGTGGTTGAGTTCAGCGATGGCGGTATCCTGTGGCGTGGCACCCAGTATCGTAACCTCACGTTCACCCCACAGGCCGACGATGCCTCGTTCTCGCTCAACGATGTAACCATCGGCGTTAACTTCCACTGGGAGCGCAAGGAAACACAGACCTTCGAAGGCACCCTGCGCATTGTGGTCGAGGCCGATAAGATTGTGGCCATCAACGAGTTGCCCGTCGAGAAATATCTCACCAGCGTTATTTCCAGCGAGATGAGCAGCACCTCGAGTGTTGAGTTCCTCAAGGCCCATGCCGTTATCTCACGTTCGTGGCTGTTGGCTCAGATCGAGAAGCGCAAGCAGCACGAGAGCGGTGGCGACAACTTCTTCTCGTTCACCAAGAGCGACCAGGAGTTTATCCGCTGGTACGATCGCGAGGATCATACCATCTTTGATGTGTGTGCCGACGACCACTGCCAGCGTTACCAGGGCATCACCCGCGCCAACAACACCCATGTTGAGGAGGCCATCAGCCAGACTCGCGGTCAGGTGCTGATGTATGGCGACGAGATTTGCGACGCCCGTTTCTCAAAGTGCTGCGGCGGACAGACCGAGGAGTTCCAGTACTGCTGGGAGAATACGCCTAAGCCCTATCTCGTATCGTTTCACGATCCTTACTGCAACACCAGCGATAAGCACATCCTCTCGCAGGTACTCAACGATTTCGATCAGGAAACCCCCGATTTCTATCGTTGGACGGTAAGCTACACCCAGCAGGAACTGTCGGAGTTGGTAAACCGTAAGCTCAAAATCGACTTTGGTACCATTACCGACCTTATCCCCGTTGAGCGTGGCAAGAGCGACCGCATCTGGAAACTCAAGATTGTCGGCACCAAGAAAACCCTCACCATTGGTAAGGAGTTGGAAATCCGCCGTGCCCTGAGCGAGAGCCACCTCTACTCATCAGCCTTCGATGTCGAGAAAGATGGCGACAAGTTCGTGCTTCGCGGCAAAGGCTGGGGCCATGGTGTAGGCCTGTGCCAGATAGGTGCCGCTGTGATGGGCGAGCAAGGCCATCCTTACAACGATATCCTGCTGTTCTACTATCGTAATGCCGAAATCAAGAAGTTATATGAATAAACGTAATCCTTGGGCCTGGGTGCCCACCCTTTACTTTGCCGAGGGCGTTCCCTACGTAGCCGTGATGACCATCTCGGTTATCATCTACAAGCGCCTTGGTTTGTCGAATACCGACATCACCCTCTACACCTCGTGGCTCTATCTGCCTTGGGTTATCAAGCCCCTTTGGAGCCCGTTTGTAGACATGTTACGAACCAAACGCTGGTGGATACTCGGCATGCAGGTGCTGATAGCCGCCGCCCTGGCAGGTGTGGCATTCACCATCCCCGGCCCGTTCTGGCTGCAAGGCTCGCTCAGCTTTTTCTGGCTGTTAGCCTTTAGCAGCGCCACCCACGATATTGCTGCCGACGGCTTCTACATGTTAGGTCTCGAGCAGCACGAGCAGGCCTATTTTGTGGGCATCCGTTCCACGTTCTATCGCATAGCCACCATTTTTTCATCCGGCTTGCTGGTAGGTTTGGCAGGTGTGCTGCAGGTGCTCACCCGTAGCATCAGCTACGCCTGGAGCCTGGTGTTCTACCTTATTGCCGGCCTGTTCATCGCCCTGTGGCTCTATCACAGCTGGGCTCTTCCCCGCCCCAGCGAGGACACCCATCGCATACAAAAAACCGCTGCCGACATCATTACCGAGTTCTGGAACACACTCGTTACCTTCTTCCGCAAACCACAGGTGTGGGTAGGCATCTGCTTCATGCTGTTCTATCGTATGCCCGAGGGACTGCTGGCTAAGGTTTCGGCCCTGTTCCTGGTTGATAAGATGGCCAATGGCGGCCTGGGCCTGAGCGATGTAGAGTTTGGTATGGTTCAGGGCACCGTAGGTGTTATCGGCCTTACCTTAGGTGGTATCCTGGGTGGTATCGCCGCCAGCCGCGATGGTCTTAAGCGTTGGTTGTGGCCCATGGTCATGGCCATCACCATCCCCGATCTGGTTTACGTGTATCTCTCGTGCGCCCTGCCATCCAGTCTGCTTATCATCAACATCTGTATCTTCTTAGAGCAGTTTGGTTATGGTTTTGGTTTCTCGGCCTATATGCTATACCTTATATATTATAGCCAGGGCGAGCACAAAACGGCCCACTATGCCCTGTGTACCGCTTTCATGGCCCTGTCGATGATGATACCAGGCCTGTTTGCCGGTGCCCTGCAGGAGAGCGTCGGCTATCGCGCCTTCTTCGTGATAGTAGTCGTCTGCTGCGTCATGACCTACATCGTATCGGGGCAACTAAAAATCGATCCCGAGTTTGGAAAGAAAAAAGAGTAATTTTCAGGCACGGATTACACGGCTTTAATTATATTAAAACACGGCTTTAGAATTGCAACTAAGGCCGTGTTTCTTTGTAAAAGAGCCGTGTAATCCGTGCCAAATTTAAATTCCGGCTCCGTCTTGGAAAGCCACATCCACGGCTTTACTCTGCTGTATGCGCGAGTGCGGCGGCACGCTGTGCGTAATCCAGATGTTACCACCAATCACCGAATGGTGGCCGATGGTGATACGTCCCAGTATCGAGGCATTCGAATATACCGTTACGTTATCCTCCAGTATCGGGTGTCGTGGTATGTTCAGCATGTTGCCGTTCTCATCGTACTTAAAGCTCTTGGCACCCAGTGTCACACCCTGATACAGCGTTACGTGGTTGCCAATGATGGCCGTTTCGCCTATAACCACACCCGTACCATGGTCGATGGCAAAGTACTCGCCAATCGTGGCTCCCGGGTGTATGTCGATACCCGTTTTGCTGTGCGCCTGCTCGGTAATGATACGTGGTATAACGGGCACCTGCAGCTCGTGCAGCTTATGTGCTATGCGGTAGTGCGTCATCGTGTTCATCGATGGGTAGCAGAATATCACCTCGCCAAAGTTAGGTGCAGCCGGGTCGTTATCAAACATCGCCTGTATGTCGGTATAAAGCAGTCGTTTAATCTCTGGCAGCGCATCAATAAACGCCAGCGCCTTCTCCTCAGCTATGCCATACACCTCGGCTTTGGTGCTGTTAGCCTCGCAATCCTCGCAAAACTGCAGTCCGTGTGCTATCTGCTTGGTCAGCAGTGTTGTCAGTTCCTCCATCCACACACCTATATGATAGGCACGGATAGCCTCTTCTGGCTGTCGCTTTTCAAAATAATCAGGAAATATAATGCTCTTTACCAGCGTTACAATCCGCTTCACCTGCTCTACCGATGGCAGTGGTGCCACGGTGGCTGGCATCATACCCAGCTCCCTTTCCGATTGTTTCGACAGCAGCGCCACATTCTTGCGCAATGTCTCGTTTATCTTTGTCTTGTCCATACTTACAACGTTAAAGTTCGGGGGCAAAGGTACGAATATTTTTTTTATTTAGGCATTAATAAAGCCATTTTTTTAACTAACTCGCAAACATAGCATTGTCATGTCATCGTTAGGCTCGGCACCAGCTCGGTGCTCTTCCACCTTTTCTGTCAGCGTCTCTACCACCTGCTTTGCTGTGTCAAAGTGCGTATCGCGCAGTATCTCCAGCAGCTTCTCGTCGCCAAACTGGTTCTGCTCTTTGTCTTCGGCCTCGTTCAGTCCGTCGGTGTATATAAACAGCGCGCGGCCCTTGATACTCTCCATCTCCTCGCCCTGATAGTCCATTTCGGGGAATAAGCCTATAGGTGCATTTGCCTCCATCTGCAGGAAGTCGCCCTTGTTCTCACCCCCACCTATCACTGGCGGATTGTGTCCCGCATTACAATAAAGCAGGTGTCCGTTCTCCATATTCAGCATGCCTATAAACATGGTCACAAACATGCCGTTCACGTTGTCCTCGCCCGATAGTTCTGCATTCATGTGGTTGCATATCTCCGCTGGCATCAGGCCTTGATTAGCCATCGTTCTGAACAATCTCGTGGCCTGCGCCATAAACAGCGATGCCGGCACACCCTTACCGCTCACGTCGCCCACGGCAAAGTACAGGTTGTGCCCGTTAATCACGTAGCCGTATAGGTCGCCGCCCACCTCCTTGGCTGGGGTCATCGTGGCATACAGGTCCAGCCCCTCATATTCGGGGAATGTGCTTGGCACCATGCTCATCTGTATGTCGCGGGCAATTCTCAGCTCACTCTCTATGCGCTCCTGCTGTGCCTTCATCTCAGCCATACGCTTGGCAGCGCGCCTGCGGAACAATGTGTAGACGATAAAGAACGCCGTAATCAGCACCAGCACTATTACCAGCGCCACTATGCGCTGGCGGTTCATATCAATCTGTTGCCGGGCTATCTCCTCGTCTTTCTGCTGCGTCTGATAGATGGTGGCCAACTTGGCAGCCTCGTTGTTGCGCTCGCGCACTATGGCCGAGTCGATATAATCGAAGGCAAACAGGGCCGCCGCAAGTGCAGAGTCCTTACGCCCCGCCATATAATTCACCCTGAATTTGTCTGCCACCGTACCCGCAAAATCCAACGACGGATTCATTTTATTCTTTGCAATCATGGGGCCTAAGGACTGATAGGCATCAGCAGCTTCAGCATAACGATGCAGGTCTCTCAGATAGTCTATCAGTTTATATTGCCCGCTAACGGTCTGGGCTTGAGGCGACTTCTTAACCTCATTATAATAGCGATTAGCGTCGTCGAAACGCTTTTGAAGCACAGCCAGGTCAATACGGTCGCAAGTAAGATTATACTTAATCAGCTCCTTATATTGGTCGATAGCAGCTGGATGAGCAAAGAGTTTTTCGGCAACAGAATCAGCTCGCGAAAGCCAGAGAGCGGCCTTATCTGGTTTTTTATCCATCACATAACTCAAAAGACAATTATGATAGCACATTGCAGCATTGAAGTAGGCTCCCCACGAAGTATCTACCTCCAGCAGTTGGCTCATGTACTGGTAACATTGCTCGTACGACTTGTCGTACTCTGCATATCTCTTCAATGACCTCTGAGCAATTCCAAGATACATATACAACATCGACTTACAAACCAGTATTTCAGTTGCAAATTCCGGGGCATATTCAAAGTCCTTCATAGCCTTGAGCGTAGGCACAGCCAGGGCTATCACAGAGTCGTTACTTCTGCGTAAAGACATATACTGCACTATGTTGCTAGTGGCAGAATAATACAGCACGCTGTCGAACTGATTCTTAGGAGCAGTCCCTGCCACTGCACTATTAAACTCCCTGTCGGCCTCTGTCATCATACTCTTTTGGAGATAAGCCTCGCCACGCCGGTTAGAAGCATGGATATGGGTGATTGCCCCTATACGTTCAAAGCTATCGGCCAAGGCGATGGTTCCATCAGGATCGCCAGCCAAAAGGGGTGCATTTATCACGCTGTCTGTTTTCACCACATCGCTTACTCTATGCAGTTTTTTCTCGCATGCAGCCACCCCCACCAGTAGCACCACAAAAATATACGCCAGTTTCTTCATTGTCAAAAATGTGTTTTGGGTTAATAATTATTTTGCATTGTCTTTGCCTGCAAAAATAAGCATTTTTTTTGAACTATGCATTAATAAACAAAATTTTTCTGCGATTTTCCTTAGGTCGCACCGCAAAGTGTAGCCACACGGCCCCGTAGCGATTCTTTTCAATCAGCAGCTCATCAAACTCCTGATCACTTTCTGTAGCGTAGGCTATCAGTATCGCTGCATATTCTATCGCCTGCTTAAAGCCCGATGTGCGTATGTCTGCGGCACAGCCCGTTAAGTGATTACTGGTGGGTGCCCCGCCAACCTTTTTATTTAACTGCGGACTGCGATAACCTGAGTTTATCACAATCGCATGCCCTACCCTTTCTCGCAATACCTCCAGCCAAACACACAACCGTTTTAGATTCGCAATCGCCTCATGGCTGGGGATGTTATACACTTCAGGATACTTGCTCCTGGTGAACTCCCCGAGCTTAAAGTGCTCGGAGAGATTTGCTTTACTATTTAACTGTACTATCTGTTCCATTTAATAATGCATTTTGAATTAATGAATTAATGAATTAGCTTGGCTCGTCCAAGAACGTTAGCACACCAGAGTGGCCTTTTTCTTGTAGCGATGCTTGCAGGCTTTGTTGTCCATATATTCGCCACACTTCTCGATGGCATTGTCTTCCAGCAAACGTCTCACTCTCGTGCGAGCTGTATAGATGTTTATATGGAAGATTCTGGCCACATCATCAATTGAGAACTCCTCGGGTAACTTATTATACTCTTCAATTGTTTTCTGATGGTGGCGACGATTGGTGGCTGCATCACGCAGCTTATCGTCGAAGTACTTCTCGGCCAAAGAGCCAAAGTAGTGGCGCTGACAGGCGAACTGGATGTTTACTATCAGTTCGGCCAAACGGTCGTCGATCTCGTCAGTTTCAAACTCACCACACCAGTAGTCACCCTCTTGGTGCAACTCGCCCCAGTGGCGCATCACAATAAAGGGTACCGAGTAGTTAATGCCATGGTAGGCGCAGCGCTTCAGCAGCATCTCATCCGCCTTACTCTCGTTATCCTTGGCATCGGCCATGCGACGGGCTGTCCAGTCGTACATCGTACGCACAATGCGCTTGATGCTTAGCTCGCCCTTGGTCTTGTCCAACTTCTTGGCCCACTCCAGCAGACGGTTATCGCTGTCCTCATCCACCTCCTCGTCCAAATCCATCATTTCAAAGTGCGTGCTGGGCAGAGGGATGCAGGTTAATCGGGTAGCCAATCCACTACCGAAGTTCTGCTCGTTCACCTTCTTTTTCAGCGCCATGGGCGTGCCGGTATAAACGTAGTTCCAGGTCACGTTAAAATCCTGCATAATCGAATCCATGTTGCTATATGCCTGACCATCCTCCTCGTTGTGGAAAGCCTTTAGCTCCAGGTTCTGCTTGTCAATCCACGAGCCACCTTTCTGTACTGAGAGTGTGTTATCCAGCTCGGTATCAAACGTCAGCATGTGCAGCTGCATGTCGGTGCCATCCACATTCTCCACGGCATTCACCATGTCTTGGATAAACTGGGCGTTCGATGTTCGCGAGGGGTGAACACGCACCACTACCTTAGGCTTCTTAGGCTTCTCCTTGTTAGCCCCCTTGGTTTTCATCTCCTCGCGGTAGCGGTTAATCGTATCCTTACCCGCCTTATCGGCAGCCACGATGGGCGCTGCCAGGAACTCGTACAAGCGGGTGGCAAAACTCTTACCACTGGCAGGATCGCCGATAATCAGAGCCGAGGCATTCAGTCGGCGCAGCTTCGAGGGACGGTGGTAGAAGCGGTACGTGCAGCGTGTCATCAGCGTCATCATCAGAGCGCCTGATACTACCAAGGCCGCAGGGTACTGGTTGCGCTTCAGCCCCTTACAGGCATCCTGCAGCGCAGGATAATAGGGAAACAGTGCTTCAATCTTCTCACCCCAATCCCAGAGCCATTGCTCAATCTCTTCCTCGTCTATGGTGGCGGTGTCTGTCGTTTCGCCCTGCGTAATCTGTTTCCATGTTTGGCCGCACGCTTGGCTAATTGCCTCTTGCATAGCCTTTGAAGGGCATTGGGTAAGGTACTTCTTTTCGCGGTCCGCCATGCGTTCTGCTGCCGATGCCACCGTCTGTGCCACGTTCTCGTCGCGTTCCTCGATAATCTCCTGCACCCACGATTGTCGTTCAAGTATCCGCTGCACCAGTTTTCGGTCGCCATCAAACAGCACCAGCAGGTCGCTTGCCAGTTTAAGACTTTCGTTGTGTCTGTTCGAATCGGCTGCACAGGGCAACTTTGCGCTATAGCGCTTATCAATAATACACTGTATATCATACTCACGCCACTTTATTTCCACTTCATGATCATCCACCTCCCTACTCTGGTCAGCGCACAGTTGGCCATCTTGGTGGGCCACAGCAGCAGTTTCAGGGTTACTACTGCCGTCAGCGCCATCGCTAACAGGAAATTTATAATGTAAGGGTTGCGTCTTTTTGGCGCGATAATCAGCTGTGTATTTCTTGTCAAATTCTTCGTCATAATAATCAAATATTGAGTCATCAATGTATAAAATATCCTCCTCTAAGGGAGCAAAAGAGTTTCGGGTGGCATCGATGCACGATGCATCGGGTTTATAGCCACCAAGGGCATTTACAAACCAAATCTGGTTATCTGCCAGGTTTCCAATCTTGGCATTGCCGGCAAAAACAATGCGCACACCTTTCTTCGAGCTGGTAATGTGTACCATCTTGGTGAGTGCCATCAGCGCCTCATTCTGCTGCAGCTTCTCCCACACCTCCATGGGGTTCTCCACATGATCAATATCCAGCATTACCAATCCGTTCAGGTGGCAGCCAGCCAACCTGCGGTGACGAAAGGGCACACCCTTGGCAGTAACGTTCTCATCAAATTCGCGGCAGCTAAAGATAAAGGCCGTAAGGTTATCCTTCAGTTCCTGGGCAAAAGCCAACAGCTGTTCCTCATCGCTCTTTTCAAAGAACTTTTTTCGCGCAGCCTCCTTCTTCGCATGACGTTTCTTCGCCAGGAACTTCTGAAAATCCTCGTTTTCCAGCCATTTCTTAATGGCAGCCTTGTCTTGCTTAGCCACAGCCTGCAGTATGCTTCTGCGACTTTCAATCTTCCATCTGGTAGAGTTCTTTTTTATCTCTTTCCAGAAGTTCTCTCGGCTGCACTGAGCAGCCTGAGAGAAATGTGTATTTTCTTGATAACAAAAACTCATTCAACCTCCTTTTTTATTCGTTATTACTATCTTCGTGGGCAAGCATATTGTCGATTGTTTCTTTAAATCTGTCGCCATCAACTTTGTGACCACCAAAAAAGAAATCATAACCTATCTGCATGTGGTCGTGCTTTACCCATCGCCATGAATCACCATAGAATAATTTATCAAAATCTTCTATCAGCTTCTGTGCCTCCTTGCCAGTAGTCATAGGCAACGCAAGTTTCAGGTAATTATAGCTCTGCATAATGCCAATCATGGCTATTACCAGGCCTTCAGCATCTGGCTCAACATTGTCAATTATCAGTCTAAAGATGTCGCGTGCCAACAGGTCACCTTTACGGGCAGTCAGCATAATCGACTTATCTTTCTTACGACGATAGAAACTCCAATGACAATAAAAGTCAATTACCTTGTATCCAAGTTTCTTTACTTCTTTATACAGTTTCTTTTCCATATATTCCAATTTTTAAGTTAAACTCTATCAATTATCTCGTTCGTTACTATCGCCTCCTTGGCGTCTTTTGCATCGCGGTCAATAGCATTGGTGATACGTGCCACTCCCAGTACCTTAGGAATGTGTTCGTAGATATTGTAGAACAGGGGGCTCTCGGTCACTCTACCATAGTCGGTGCGACTTAACAGCGAATCCTTTCTAACCTTTACCCCAGGAGGGTTATTGGCCTTAATCGATATCATACCCAGCTTTTCGTCCCAAGCTATCACACACTGCAATTTCTTACCTGCCTTTATGGTCTTTACAACCTCGACAGCATTAATTATCCATACTAATTTTCGCATAATTCTTTTGTTTTTAGTGAGTCGTTGGGCCCATTGACTCGGTTAGTTACTAATCTATGATTATCTCTTTAGTTATGATGTGGCGTACTACACCTTGAGCACTTCCGGCTTTGCTCATACCGTAGCTTATCTGCCACTTGCTGCATTTAAAAGTCTGTTGTACTTTCAGTCCCATCAGCTTGCAGGTGC